>Ga0210399_10000013_pt1 | contig 134670 bp, 112 predicted proteins | sample IncBWC14MmetaG_FD_150865 | JGI IMG/M metagenome (GOLD analysis project Ga0210399, IMG submission 150865) | Forest soil microbial communities from Barre Woods Harvard Forest LTER site, Petersham, Massachusetts, United States - Inc-BW-C-14-M | ecosystem: Environmental > Terrestrial > Soil >...
GCACGAAGCGCTGCTCGGCCTGCGGCTTCGTAGTGGAGAAGCTACCTCTATCCGCGAGGAAGTGGACGTGCCCCGAGTGCGGGATTGAGCATGACCGCGACGTGAACGCGGCCATCAACATCCGGCAAGAGGGGCTGAGGATTTTGGAACTACCGCGAGGTCCGCGGGAAGTCATGCGCGTGGAGGGCGAAAACCCCCTGCCGCGGCGGCGCGTGCCGCTTGCGTCGGGGCGCTCTAAGAAGCGCGAATCGCAGGAGTCCGAGGCCCGGGCTAAATGCTAAACCCGGGCCGAGACTCAGAGGACGCGAAGACCGATCGGTTCTTCCGCACTTTTGGTGCTCGCCGAGCTCGTGTGCTTGGACGCAAGCGACTCAGAATCATAGTGTTGCAGAGCTGAGGGCCCTTGCGGAGCTCACGCTGCCATCCCTCCACCCCTCAATGTGAACTAAGTCCTTCGCTGTCCGCCAGATGGATGTCACTGACGGGGCTTTTTCTGCACCGACATTCAGGAAGAACCGTCAAATCCCGGAAAACTGCTGAGACTAATCGAAGAGGCAGTCCGGCGTTTAGCGGTTCTTCCGCATTGGATGTGCTCGAGGCACGCCGCACTGGAGACACAACCGGCTTCAGGTCAATAGGTTGTCACGTGAACCGAAACCGCTGGCGTTCGCAGGATTCGGAGCGGCGTCGCATTCCCTCTAAACCCTGTGCTCCCGGGAGCATGGCGCATGCTGGAGAAGGTTCTCGAACACAGAAAGGTGCGGAAGAACCAGTTTAAGCGCAGTGCGACACTTCATCGCCGCGACCGACCAACCTCAGTTCTGGAAGGCGTAGGAGAGCTTCAGGAAGAACTGGCGATCCGAGCGGACGAGCGCACCCACCTCAGTCAGGCTCCGGTCGTCGCCGTAGCCGAGGAAAGCCGCGGTCTGCCAGTTGAGCCGGAAGCTGAAGAGGGCTGATCCCGAGAAGCCCCCGTCGCGGGCGGGCACGGAGACAGTGTACAGGGTCGGGTCACGGCGCGTGCTCACGTACTGGCCAATGAGCCGCAGGAACGCCCGGGGGCTGAAGTTATACGTGGCCTTGAGGCGCTGGACCTGCGCGGTGAAGAGCCGCGAGCGCACGCCCGAGGTCGTGTCCACATTGAGCCACGACACGGCGCTGTTGGCGTCCAAGGAGAGGTGGTCGGTGGGGCGGACCGTCGCGTAGCCGGTGATGCTGGCCCCGTGACCGACGCGGACGTTGGCGATGTCGATGTCCTCCCCGACGAAGCCGTTGAGGCCAATCCGCGAGAACCGTCGAGAGGGATCCACCTGAACCGTATAGTTGAGCTGGGTCCGCGGGAGCAACTTCGTGCCGGTGAGGACGCGGTCCAGGAAGAGATCGAACTCGGCCTGCAGGTTGTGCCGACCCCCAACAAATATGCCGGGGTACATGTGACGGTTGATCAGATCCCCCCCGCGATTTTGCGTGGATTCGAAGGTGAGCAGAGGATTCACGAAGTTGAGGAACCCCTGGGGGAAGAGCGTGTAACCCAAGACGGCATACTCGTCCCGGTAGCCCACCTGCGGGATGAACCCCTCATCGGCCCGGAAGCCATCGCCGAAGTCCTTGTAGCGGAGCGTCCAGCCGATCGTGCGCGTGGTGCGAGCCCACGCCAAGCTGAGCGCGTGGGCAGTGAGGGTGCGGCCGTCCCACTCGGCGGCGAGATCCGGTCTCCTCGGCGTCTGTGTGTCGCTCAGCAGGAGCTGGCCCGTGAGCCTGTCGGTGTCGTTGGGCCGCCATTGGAAGTCCGGGCCCAGCACCCGGTTGTGGCCGCCACCTTCGATCTCGCGGCCCGTGTACAGCAGGCCCATGAAAGAGCGGCCGAGGTCGCGGCGCCAACGGGCTATGCCGACCACGGACTGGAAGTCTTGGGGGGCCAGGCTGGAGGAGGTCGGCCCGGGAAGTATCACGCTGCCGCCGCCCTTGTCCTCGCCGAGCAGCAGCGTGTAGGAAGAGGCTCCCAGCTTGCCCGTCGTGCGCAGGCCCCAGCGCGGGGAGGTGATGGTTCGGGTGTAGACGCCCTGGATCGGCGTATCGAAGAGATCGACACCCTCGAGGAAGAAAGGCCTTTTCTCGGGGAAGAAAAGGGCAAAGCGGTTGTTGACCGCGATCTGGGCCACGTCCGCTTCGACCTGCGAGAAGTCGGGGTTCACTGTCGCGTCGAGGGCGGTGTCCGCGCTGGGAGTCCATTTGACGTCGAGCCCGACCCGCGCGTCCGTCGTGCCGCCGGCGAGTGGCGCTCCCGGTTCCGGAGCACGAGCCACCTCCTGGGCGCTTGCGTAGGGGGCGACGACCAGGTGCCCCGAGGAGGGTAAGTCGGTCAGTCCCTCCAGCGCGATAGAGTGGCAGATCAGGCAGTTGGAGCCGCGAGGTAGAGGGCTGCTGTAGATCGCGTACCGGAACTCCCGCGGGTAGTTGCGCCAAATGATCAGGCCCCAGTTCTGCGGGCCGGTGCGGGGGTAGCGCAAGGAGGAGAAGGGAATTCGTATTTCGGCCTGCCAGCCGGTGTCGGTTATGCGGGCCGCCGTGTCGTAGTAGAAATCGGGCGAGAAGTCCTCATTCGAGTTGGCGTCGTTGAAGACCCCGTCCGCCTGGATCCCGCGGGGGCTGACGCGGAATTCCTGCGCTGAGCGCCGGTCGCCCCGGGTATCGAGGAACACCGCTATGTTGTCGTCGGTACCGATCACGTTGTCACGGTCGGCGAAGGGGGCGCGGATCTGGCTGGCGTTGGGATCGTCGCAGCGAACGCCAATATAGAAATACTTCTCATCGTACGTGACCATGGCCGAGGTCTTGACGAGGGGCGGGCGGTTGTCGCTGAAAGCTGTCTCGTAGAAGGTCTCGATGGTTGCCGCGCCCGTCCAGCCCGGATCCGATAGGTCGCCGTCAATTGTGATCGGCCCCGGGGCCCGTGTGACCGTCAGCGGAGGAGGTGGGGGTGGCTCCTCGGCGGACACGCGCGCACCGATGAAGGCTGCAAGCAGGCCGACTTGAAACAGCTTCATTGGAGCGTTTGTCCTAACGCGACCCCGGGCAGCCGGTTGCGACCAGCAGAGGCTGCCCAAGGCTATCGGACCTGCCTCGGCGTTGGTTCGTGGTAGCGTGCCATCCTGACTCGCCCACATGACGGGCGCTACGGCCAGGAGGGCCGAAGCAAGGGACGTGGAGCGTCGAGACCCCCGCCGACGTTTTGGCGGACGCCGCGGGAAGCGTGAACGGCACGTTCAGGACGCCGACTCCGATTGGTGAAGACGCTTTAGTACGCCAATACGTTTGAAGAACTCACCGAGTTTGATCGCTGACGATCTTTGACAACCCATTTGGTCTTGGTCTCCAAACCCTTGAATGAGACCGGGCTGCCGCCGGGGAGCATGACAGCATACGCCTCTGGGCAGGCCGTCCCATGTCCCGAGCTCGGCCCGCGGGCCACACGGCAAAGCTGGGTAATTCTTGTGAGTAGGGTAGTCGGCGCCAGCGCGGGCGTCGGGCTCGGGTAGTCCTTGGAGCGCTTGGCCGAACGCGACCCCCGGCAGCCGGTTGCGACCAGCAGAGGCTGCCCAAGGCTATCGGACCTGCCTCGGCGTCGGTTCGTGGTACCGTGACATCCTGGCTCGCCCACATGACGGGCGCTACGGCCAGGAGGGCCGGAAGTAAGGCACGTGGAGCGTCGAGACCCCCGCCGAAGTTTGGCGGACGCCGCGGGAAGCGTGAACGGCACATTCAGGACGCCGACTCCGAAGAGTCGCTTATTTCCGCGGATACCACCTGTTGCACGCCGCTTGGGCCCGTAGTTGGTCTCTTGACAGAGACGAACGATCGTGCTATTTTGAGGTGTGCTGGTCAAAGCAGTCCGCAAGGGGGAGCTAACCCGTCAGGCGGTTCTCGAACATGCAGCTAGGGTCGCGAGCCGCCTAGGAATCGAAGGCCTCACCATCGGGGCGCTGGCCGAGGAGCTCGGGCTCTCCAAGAGCGGCCTCTTCGGTCACTTCAAATCCAAGGAAGCCCTTCAGCTCCAAACGGTTGAGTTCGGGATCGAGCGCTTCATCGACACCGTGGTTAAACCCGCCCTCGCCACTCCACGCGGGGAGAAGCGGGTACGCGCGGTGTTCGAGCGTTGGCTCGCATGGCCCAAAGACAGCGGCCTGTCCGGTTGCATGTTTGTAGCACTCTCTGCGGAGCTGGACGATCAGCCCGGGCCCATACGAGAGCGCTTGGTGCAGTCCCAGAAGGACTGGCTCGACGTCATAGCGAACTGCGTTCGCACGGGGATCACCGAAGGTGACTTTCGGAAGGACGTGGACTCTGATCAGTTCTCCCACGAGCTCTACGGAATCATGCTGGCCAGCCACCATGCAGCGCGCCTCCTTCAGGACAAAACCGCGGTAGAGCGTACTCGCCGCGCCTTCGAGCGCTTGCTCGACGACGCGCGCGCCTAGGGAACAAACGCAGCGGGGCAAAAGGAGCCACCCGAGTCATGATCAAAAAACGCACGCTCGTTCGTAGAACAAGACCTCGTCTGGCGCACCCAGCGGCAACGCGCTGCCCCGTGGTGGGTCTCGCGGGAAGCGGGGCCCGCTCGATGGAGTGCCGGTTGGCGGGCCGCCTCCATCCCGGGACTCCGGGCGTGCAGGCCCTCCTCTGGGGGCAGGAATGACGGGGAGGTGGCCGGTTCGAACCGCCTTCGCCGTCCTCAGCCGCGTTGCCCCCGGGTTGGCTGCGCGATGGGCGCTCGATCTTTTTTTCACGCCGCACGGCCGGCGCCGCTCACGGCGTGGGAGGGCGTTCCTGGCCTCGGGGCGCCGTTTCGACGTAAGGGTTGAGGGCCGGCGGGTGGCCGGCTGGTCATGGGGCCGCGGGCCAAACGTCTATCTCGTTCACGGCTGGGCGGGCGTCGGCGGCCAAATGGCTGCGTTTGCCCCACCCCTCGTGGCGAACGGCTTCCGCGTCGTGGCTTTCGACGCTCCGGGGCATGGGGCGTCCGAGGGCCGACGCAGCTCGATCGTTCACTTTGCCAGGGCCCTACAGACGATCGCTGCCCAGGAGGGGGAGGCCCACGCGGTCATCGCACACTCTCTGGGCGCGGCCGCCACGGTGCACGCTCTCACCGAAGGCCTACGCGTCTCACGCGCCGTGTTCGTCGGACCAACCGCCGGGCCACGTGACTGGGCCGATCGCTTCCGCAACCAGCTGGGCATCCCAACTCATGTCATGGACGCAATGCGCGTGCGCTCGGAACGCTGGCTTGGCCTGAGTTGGGAGGAGTTCGACATCGCGAGGCTGGCTCGAAGCCAGACACTGCCGCTCCTGGTCTTCCACGATCGCCACGATGTCGAAGTGCCGTGGAAAGACGGCGCGGCAATTGCTTCGGCCTGGCCAGGCGCCCGGCTTGTTACCACCACAGGCCTTGGGCATCAACGCATCCTGCGCGACCAGAGGGTCGTGCACGAGGCAGTATCGTTCGTGGGAGGCGCGGCCTCCGACCGAGCGGGAAAGTGTGTGCGGCCGGACTGCGAAAACCTTGTTGCGGAAGGTGACCTCTGCGAGACTTGTTCGCTCGAGCAGTCCCTCTACTACAGGGACCGGCGCTGGGATGCCAGGCCTACTGAAAATCTCTCGATGAGGTCGTCTTAGGTCACCTGACGCCGCTCCGGGTCCTGTGGCTAACCCTGGCGTAGTAGTTCAGAGAGGGCGCACCGGAATCCGGGAAGGACGTCGGCACCGTCGAGTGAGCCCCTCTCGTCGACATTGCGAACATCAGTTAGGGTTCGGTAGATCGATGCGGTCCTGCCTTCGGGCTCGATGACCCACACGAGTCGGACGCCGGCTTGCAGGTATTCGCCAACGCGGTCGAGAACCTGGCGGGGCGAGTCGCCGGGCGAGATGACCTCCACGGCTAGGTCGGGCGCCAGCTTCGGGAAGACGGCGTTCCCGAGGGGTTCCAGCCTCCCCGCGGCCACGAAACTGACGTGGGGCGCTCTAAGAAGCGCGAATCGCTAGAGTCCGAAGCCCGGGCTCGATGTTAAACCCGGACCGAGACTCAGAGGACGCGAAGACCGAGTACCAAAGGCCTCGCGAGGAGGCCAGTTCCCTGCCCACGCACTGCGTGGCGGATGTTGCTGTTTATTTTTGGATCTGAACGCCGAGGCTCGAGTCCGAAGCCCAAAGCTATGAGACCGCCCGCGCGCGCTTTCGGACCAGGCACAAACTCCAACTACCCGCCCATCGTGTCGAGTCGCTGGGCCATCTAGGTCAACCGCAGCCCATCCTGGCCCGCTGGCCCCAGCTCTGACGAGCCCACGGGCCCCCGCCGCGACTAGGCGGGACTAGAAACGATACGAGACGACGACACGTCCGTTGAGCAGACCATCGTTTTGGGAGTTCACCTTGGGTGGTCGCACGACGGACAGGGGCGAGTAGAAGAGCTCCGCCGCCAAACGCCAGTGCCTAAATGGCGTGACGCCAAGCCCGCCGGTTAGGGAGACAGTCTCGCCGTTGGTGGTCTGAAGGGTGTGGTCGATGAGTCCCGCATAGAGCGCGTTCACTTGGAACTGCAGATCGAGATAGCTCACGCTGACGCCGAGATAGGGGCGCCACCGTCCCCTACCGTAACCCGCAGTCACCTCGACGCCCAAGAGCTTCTGCTTCAATTCATCGGTCGACGCCGCCTGGCACAGGAACGGGTTCCGCACGATGTCGGGTCCCGCTGCCGCCTCGGCGGCGCCGCAGGTGATGTCGCCCTTCATTGTGCCGAGTTGCCCAAACAAGCGCAGACCGAGCTGCCAGTCCGGCGAGAGAGCGAACGGACGACCGATCGCAACACCTAGGATGTGTGGCGTCGCACCTCCGACGGTCACGGGGGGGACATAGGCGAGCTCCAGGGAGGTGGCCGCGGTCAGGCCCACGGTCGCCCGGAAGCGGCCGAGTAGGCGCGTCCGATTGACATCTTCGAGCTTGGTCCCGTTGAACCCCACCCGGCGCTCGTCGTCGCTCAACTGTGGGACTAATGCGCCTTCCAGACCGACTTCGACCGTGCCGCCACCGAGGCGTTCGGGCGGCCCCATCGCGGTCGGGAGGGAGAGCGCGGTGAAGTACTTCATGGCCCAGGACTCGGGCCGGTCAAAGGCGAGCGGTATCACGTCCTGGATAGTCTGCTGGGCCTGCGCTGTATTTGCCCCAAGGAGGCAAAGGCCGAAGGTCATGGCGAGGCGCTTCCTTGCGCTTCTCGATCGGGGTAGTGCACTCGCGCATGGCCGCGAGCCGGAGTTGCGCCCAAGGACTGGGCCTCTCCGACGCTCCGAAAATGGCGCCATTGGCCCCACTGCTCGATAGAGAAAGGTTCTTCCCTCGATCATCTTGCTGCGCCTCCTCACGGCGTGACCTCGTTCATTGAGCATCCCTCGGGTTGACGCTCCGGCTCCCGTGGGCGCAAAACACTTCGCCACATAGGCATGCCCGCCGCCGCCAACATCGCAACGGCTAGTGCCCCGAGAAACACCCACTCGTCGCGTAACAGATGTAGGCCGGCTGCGTCGGGTCTTGGATCCACCCCTGATGAGCGGACCAGGTAGGCGGTGATTCCTGTCGTGAGCTTCTGCGCTCTCTGGCCCCCTCCTGGGGGGGGGACAGAGAGACCTCCGCTCGCTGTCCTGACCGCCGCCTGGATCTTGTACTCGATGGCGATCTCGTTCTTGACCTTGACCACACCGGCTACCGATACGGGCGTCAGGCCGAAGTCAGTGTGCCGAAGCACGAAACTGCCTGTCGCCGTGAGTGCGTCGCCGGCGACCTCTACCCGCGCCTGAACGACGGTCGAGCGAGTAAACCCGTGGAGCATCAACTCGCCCGTGATCTGGAGGTCGTAGACTCCCTTCCCCGCCTCGTGGCCCTCGATCTTCGTGGAGCGAAACGTTACCGAGGGGAAGCGGGCCACGTCTAGCAACTCGGGGCCGACCATCCTCTCCTGGACCTTCGGTACGTCCTCCGGCGGCTCCCCTCGACCCGACACCTTGAGAGACGTGGCGTCGATAGTCAGGCTGACGCTCGAGCCCGTGAGATTTGCGGGATCGGCCTGGATATCCCCCGTGAAGCGCGGCGCCAGCACCTCGTGCTCGTGACCGGCAAACTTGAAAAGGCCAGCCCGGCCTACGTGGATAGTCGCCGTGCTTCGCTCCGGATCCACGACATAAGTCCTCGGCTCCGCAGTGACGCCGTGGGCGCCGAGAACGAGGACGAGGGCCGCAGCCAGAGCTTCCTTGACCATACTGCCTCCGCAGAGAGTGTAACGAGATGCTGAACGCGCCGCCAGGGCGGCACTTCTCTTAGTGGTGAAAAACTTCCGGTCTCAGCCGTTAGGCCGAGTCGGGGCGGAGCGCCGGCCGAGGGCTCGGCGCGGCGCTCCGTGCTGCTGGTTCCGGTGGCTTAAGGAGTCACGTTCAGGGTCCCGACCATGCTGGGATGGATGCTGCAATGGTAGGAGATCATTCCGGACGCGCTGAATGTGACCACCTTGCTTGTCGTCCCGGGGGAGATCAGCCCCGTATCGAAGCTGCCGCTGGCCGTATGCGTGATGCTGTCGGCGTTGTGCCAGACGACCTGCTGTCCGACCCGTACGTTGGCCGGGTTGGGAGAGAAGGACATGTTGCCGTTTTCGCCTTCGATCGTGATGGTCATGGTCATAGGTGCCGGTGTGGGGGTCGGGGTCGGAGCCGGCGTGGGCGTGGGCATTGGTGTGGGCGTTGGGGTCGGAGCTGGCGTGGGCGTAGGCGTAGGCGTGGGCGCGGGCGTTGGAGTGGGAGCTGGCGTCGGTGTCGGTGCGACAGGTGGCGGCGTGTTGCCCGCCGTGGGCGAGGACGAATTGCCCCCGCAGTTGCCTATCAAGAGAGCTGCGAAGGTACTGATGATGAGCCCCAGGACGGCTGGGGCACCGATGTGACGAGACATGGTTCCTCCGTTCAACGAATGGACCCCCCGGTCTTCGGTCAGAGCAAGCCGCGTGCCCGGCGGTTCAGCTCAGGACACGAAGCTCAGGGAAGGGTTTACGAGGACAGTGACTTGGGTCAGGCACCGAAGCCCGTAAGCCTTTACGCTTCTCGAAAGTGCCTGGCCCGGGTGGAGAGGGTGGGGCCAGAGAGGGCCTCTGAGTCCGGCGGGCGATATGCCGGGGGCGGGCCGTTCACCCACCGTCGGCTTGGCAAACGTCCCCCGCCATCGCAGAATCGCGCCATGCCAATTCTTGATCGCGTCCTGGGCCGGCCCCTCGCGTCGGACGAGGAACGCGCTGAGCAAGTCGGTCCCGCGGCGGGTATTCCGATCTTTGGCCTGGACGCCCTCAGCTCCGCTGCCTATGGTCCGGAAGCGGCCCTGACTCTTCTCATCCCCTTGGGAGCCGCCGGGATCGGCTACATCGTGCCGCTCAGCGCCAGCATCATCGTCCTCCTTACAATCGTCTACTTTTCATATCGCCAGACTATCCAGGCCTATCCAGGCGGCGGAGGATCGTACACGGTTGCCCGCCAGAATCTCGGGGTTGGCGCGGGGCTCCTGGCCGCCGCTGCCCTCATGATTGATTACGTGCTGGTGGTCGCGGTGGGCATATCCGCCGGCGTAGGCGCTCTGGTGTCTGCAGCGCCGAGCCTACAGCCGTGGACGCTCTCCCTGTGCCTGGGGATTCTCGTATTGATCACGCTGGTCAATCTCCGTGGCCTCCGGGAGACCGGGGCGTTCTTTACGGCTCCCACCTATCTCTTCCTGGGATGTCTTCTCGCGGCGATTCTGATCGGGGGGTTCAAGAGCCTCGTGTCGGGTGGGCATCCAGTACCGGTCGATCCCCTGCCCAGTGTTGCCGTGGCCAGCGCGGTACCAAACCTCTGGCTCCTCCTTCAGGCCTTCGCGAGCGGTTGCACGGCTATGACCGGGGTTGAGGCGGTGAGTAATGGCGTGAAGGCCTTTCGGGAGCCCGTGGTTGCCACGGCCAGACGGACTCTCACCATCATCATCGCGCTCCTGATTGTCCTCCTCGCCGGCATTGCCTACCTCGTTCCCGCCTACGGGATCGCCGCCACCGACCCCGGTCAACCCGGCTATCAGAGCGTCCTCTCCATGGTGCTGAGCGCGGTCGCGGGAAAAGGCGTCTTCTACTACGTGTCGATTGGTTCGATCCTGATGGTGTTGGCGCTCTCCGCCAACACCGCCTTCGCGGACTTTCCGCGGCTCTGCCGGGCGGTTGCCCAGAACAACTGTCTCCCCCATTCCTTCGCGACCAGGGGCCGGCGGCTCGTCTACTCGCAAGGACTCTACGTGCTCGCGGGACTCTCCGGTCTGATCCTGATTCTGTTCGGCGGAGTGACCGATCGGCTGATTCCGCTCTTCGCGGTGGGAGCCTTCCTGGCCTTCACCCTCTCTCAGGCCGGCATGGTCGGACACTGGATACGGGTTGGAGGCAAGGGTGCCAAGCGCAGCATCGCCGTGAATGGTCTGGGCGCAGCCGCTACGGGTGTGACCGTGGTCGTGGTCTTGGTGGCCAAGTTCGAGCAAGGGGCATGGATAACGATGCTCCTGATTCCCGGGCTGGTAGCGCTGATGGGCGCGGTGCGTCGTCACTATCACCGGGTCTTCCTGGAGACACGCAGCGCGAGCCCGCTTGAAGTCCAGGACCTCACGCCTCCCCTCGTTCTCATACCGATCGGCAATTGGAGCAACGTCGTCAAGAAGGCGCTCCGGGTGGCCCTGGGGATTTCGCCTCGGGTCCGAGCGCTGCACGTGGATTGTGGTGAGGCGACGTCAACCCTTCGCCAGCAGTGGTCGGACCTCGTCGAAAAGCCGGCGCGCGCCGCCGGACTGCCGGCACCGGAGCTCGTGGTGCTCAGCTCCCGCTATCGCTTCGTGCTAGCCCCGATCGTGGACTACGTTCTGGAGGCTGAGCGCACGTGCCCGACCGAGCAACTGGCGGTCCTCATCCCGGAATTGGTCGAACGCCATTGGTATCACTATTTGCTCCACAACAAACGGGCGGCCGTCCTTAAGACCCTCTTGCTCCTCAAAGGCAACCAGAGAATCGTCGTCATCAATGTTCCCTGGTATCTGGCCACCTGAGATCCGGGAGTACGTCGCCGGCGGGACCATTTGCGAGACCCCGAAGAGCCGTGGTTAGTGCGCGCCCGCGCTTTTTCGCTGCGCGGGCGGGTATCCGAACCGGTATCCCACGATGGCTTTGAAGATCAGGTGATCGGTGCTTGTGGTCAGGCCGATCCCCACGCCGAAGTTCAGCTCCCAGCGCCCCGACACGTTCAGGTCGACGGTCGGGAAGATCTGGTGCTGCTGCGTGGAAAGAGGGTCGAACCCCGTCAGTGGCCCCCACGCGCCGTAATATTCCACGCCACCGGCGATCTTTGGCGTGAAGTCATAGCTCACCTTGAAGTTGGGAGAGAACTCGAGACCCTTCCCGGAGGAGACGCCGTGGAAGGAGTGGTCCAGGGTCGGGTTGAAGGATAGGTACCAGGACCCGAGCTTCCGGTCCACGATCGGCCTGATCTCGAGCGTCCATGTGTCGGCCGAGAACTGCCGTTGCTGGTACCCCGCTTCGAAGGAGAGGCTTACGCCCACGGGCCAATGCCAGCTCTCGGGCGCGCGCACGCGTGGGCGGATGTGGTCGCCGACCCAGCTCCAGCCGTTCCCCGGCCGTGCGCTCGTGAAGAGGTAGAAGCCCACCTCGAACCACGGGGTGACACCGCGCGTGATTTCGAGGGTCTCGTGGAAGGCGTGGTGAGTCGGAAGAACCCCCTCGGTCGTGCTTCTGGATCCGTTCGCGGTGAAGTTGCTGTGCAGCTCGAACATCGTCTGCCCCGGCGGGACGGTGTCGTACGAATAGACCTGGATCTCGTAGTTGTCCTGGGCCGAGACCCCGGCGGGGAGGAGGACAACCGAAAACAACACGAGAGCGAGGCGCATGGCCGCCGCCATTCTGCAACAGGTTCGGTCAGGAGCCCGGCCCGTCATGAACCCCGGGCCGGCGACTCGTGAGTGCCCCACGGACTCGGCGCGGCTACCAGAGAGCGCTGGGCTTCGCGGGTTCCAAGCAGCGAGGATCCTCTACACCCGCCCGGTTCACCAACGTGGAGACGGTGTAGCTCTCCAGGAGCTCTTCCGGGAGCACCTGCAACCCCGCGAAGATATCGGAGCCCTCGTAGGGCGAAGCATCGATCCAGCGCGCGTAGGAGGCGGGGTCGAGGATCAGGGGCATCCGGTCATGGATGGGCTTGACGACGGCGTTCGCGTTCGTCGTGAGCACTAGGCAGGATTCGAGCGGCTCCTGATCCCCGCTCTCCAGCCGATCCCAGAGACCCGCGACGCCGAACACGCGGCCATCCCTCCGCCTGATATTGAAAGGCTGACGCGCCTTTCCCGCCTGCTTCCACTCATAAAAGCCGGTAAAGGGTACGATGCACCTCCGCTCCCGGAGCGTGCCCCTCATCGCGCCCTTGGCTGCGCTCTCCATCCGTAGATTGATGGGAGCCCGGGCATCCTCCGAACCGGAACGAACGAGACCCCACCGCAAGAAGACGGCCTCTCGAGCGCGCTCGTGCGCCCGGATGGTCAGAACGGGCTCCGTGGGAGCGATGTTGTAGCGGGGAGAGAGAGCAGGAGCGGCGCTCAGCCCAAACGTCTCCTCAAGCTCCGCGGGCGAGGCGGTCAGGCTTGCGCGGCCGCACATCGGCCTATCCTACCCGGCCGTTTGGCAGTCACGCCAGCCGCGTTCACGCGTCCTTGTAAAACCATGTCAGGAGCGCTACCCGACCGACCCCGTGGCCTAAGGAGTCCGCTCTTTGTCCTGAACCGACAGGAGATGGCGACACGCGTAGACCTAGACTCCCTGCGGCGACAGCCACAGGAGGGCTCATGAAAGCGACGCCGACGATTCCCGCGAGCACAGTCCCAGGTATGGGCTGGATGACTGCCGTCTCCGCGCTTCTAGAACCAAGGCGAGCGGCCCTCATTTGCATCTCCGGCTTGCTCCTCACCACCCCGCCTGGCCGCGTCCATGCCGACCAGGCTGAGTATCTAGAGATTCGCGAGGCAATGACCAAGCTCGCTCCGCAGGTTGGCAAGTGGAACGCAGCAGTGAAGTTCTTCGAGAAAGAGGGCGTTGCGGAAGAAGTTGGTACGTGGTCCATCGCCTTTGTGCTCGACGGCACATATCTCGAATTCCAAACAGAGCGCCATGACAAGGACAATCCGAAAGCGGTCAGCAAGGCAAGCTGTTACGTCACGTTCAATCCGCGGTCGAGTCAATACGACGTCACTTACTTCTACAACAGATCGGCGCTGCGCGTAACCGAGACGGGAGAGTACGACGACACGGCAAAGGAGTTCAGGACCAGGGGCTTCATTCCGCTCGAGGATGGTGTCAACGACGAGACGGTTCGGACGATTAGTAACCTAAAGGATCCAGACAAATCACTTATCGACACTACAGCAGGCGAAGCCCCAAGGAGACATCTGAGCGGATGGATCTGGAAATCATACTAACGCGTGTTCGCTGATACCTCGCTCGCCCGGGTTGGACTTGTTTTGGTTGCGAGCAGCGCGGTCCTGCTCACCGAGGGCGTGGCGGCTTGACACATACTATAAGCTCGTCGCTAAGATTCCATCGTAAAGAGAGCCCCACTCGATCAGGTGAGGGGGTAGTCATGAAAGCCGATGAAGGCTTTGAAGCCAAGACGTACCACAAGGTTGACCGTCGCATAATTCCCTTCCTGTTTCTCTGCTACATCCTGGCGTATCTCGACCGGGTAAACGTCGGCTTTGCCAAGCTGCAGATGCTCAAGGATCTATCTATGAGCGATGCGGCTTTTGCCTTCGGCGCCGGCATCTTCTTCATCGGTTATTTCTTCTTCGAGGTCCCGAGCAACGTGCTCTTGAAGAAGTTCGGGGCCCGCATGTGGATTGCCCGGATCATGATCTCGTGGGGTGTCGTGTCTGCATGCATGATATTCGTGAAGGGCGCGTGGTCTTTCCATGCCCTCCGCTTCCTCCTCGGCCTCGCCGAAGCGGGCTTCTTCCCGGGCGTCATCTTCTATCTGACACTGTGGTATCCCTCCAGACACCGCTCAACCCGAACCGCCTGGTTCGTAGCCGCGATCGCGGTCTCGGGAGTCATCGGCAATCCGATCTCCGGCTGGATCATGGATACGCTCTCAGGCTCGATGAACTTGCAGGGATGGCAATGGCTGTTCTTGGCTGAGGGCATCCCCTCCATCATCGTTGGCTTTTGGGTGATCTACTATCTTGACAGCAGCATCACGGAAGCGAACTGGCTCACGGCCGACGAAAAAGCGCTGCTCGAAGCCAACCTTGTTGCTGAAGACCTGCACAAGACTGAACATCGACTGATCGATGCCTTCACCAGCGGCAAGGTATGGGTGTTGTGTGCGATCTACTTCACACTGATGATCGGCCTGTACGGTATTGCCTTCTGGTTGCCAACGATCGTTAAGGGATTTGGTACAAAAGGGTACTTGGGGGTGGGTCTGATCACCGCCATACCGTACGCGGTGGCGGTTATCGGGATGGTTGTCCTCAGCCAACATTCCGATGAGAGCGGTGAGCGGCGACTACACTACGTTGCGAACGTCAGCTTCGGAGCCTTGGGGCTGATACTAAGCGGGGTCTTCGCATCGACTCCAGTGCTCGCCATCGTGTTTCTTTCGATCGGTACTCTTGGGGTTATCGGCTCCATGCCGTTGTTCTGGCCGCTACCGTCTGCCTTCCTGGCCGGGACGGCTGCCGCGGCCGGTATTGGCATCGTGAACTCCGTCGGCAACCTGGGCGGATACGTTGGACCCAATATCCCGATTTGGGCGAAGCTTGTTTCTTCCGACCCTTCGGCCGCGCTGTACATCATTGCGGGGATTTTGGTCGTCGGGGCTGTCTTGACCTATTTCTTCATTCCAACGACTCTCCGTGTCCGAGTGGGTGGTCCTATTTCTCCTCAAAAGGCCGAAGCGTAGTCGCACTCGTAATTCGTACCCACCCAGTCCCGTCCCTGCACCCCCTTCCGAAGGTTGGTTCTTGACCGCCGCCGAGGACGGCGGCGGGACCCGCGCACCCTTGACGGATTGCTTAAGTGTTGTTATATTGATTACAGATGTTCGCCAACTCGCATTTCGCCCTCGGCACACACACCATGGTCGCGCTCGCCCTCCGCGGAGGCTCGCCCATGACCTCGGCTGAGCTGGCTCGCAGCATCAACACCAACCCCGCCTTTCTCAGGATGGTGCTGGGGAGACTCCGGGATGCTGGGTTGATCCACGTGGCGCTCGGCAAGGGAGGCGGCGCAACGCTGGCCAGGCCCGCCTCGAAGTTGACACTGGCCGACATATATCACGCGGTCGAGCGGCAGCCTCCGGCTCGGCTGCACCGCTGCGAGCCCAGTCGAGACTGTCTCGTCGGTCGCAACATCCTCCCCGTTCTGCAGGCTGTAGTTCACGACGTGCAGTCGGCCGCGCTCGGCCGGCTCACCGCGATCACGGTCGCGAAGCTGGCCGACCAGGTCCGTCGCAGGGGCTGAGCTAAGGGAATAGGGAGAACTATTCACGCCTTTTTGCACATCCTTCTGTCGGTATATCACGTACACAGTTACGTGGTTCAATAACCGAGGAGGAAACATGTCGAGCAACAAGCTGGAAAACAAGGTCGCGCTGATTACCGGAGGTACCACCGGGATTGGGCTTGCGACCGCCAAGCGCTTTGCCGAGGAAGGGGCGCGGGTCGTGGTCACCGGACGGAACCCCGAGACGCTTGCGGCCGCGCGAGGCGATCTGGACGGGCAGGTCGAGGTGCTGGAGTCCGACGCGGCGGACGAGGACCAGATTGCGGACCTCTTCAAGACGATCGCGCAGAAGCACAAGCGGCTGGACGTCCTCTTCCTGAACGCGGGCATCGCGCTCTTCGCTCCCCTCCCGGCCGCCCCGCTCGCGGACTTCGACGCCATGTGGAAGGTGAATGTCCGCGGCCCCTGGCTCGCCCTGAAGCACGCGCTGCCGCTCCTCTCCGAGGGTGCGGCTGTCATCGTCAACACCTCGGTTGTCAACCAGAAGGGGATGCCCGGGACCGCGGCTTATGCTGCGACCAAAGCGGCTCTCCGGGCCATCGTACGGGTCGCTTCCGCGGAACTGGCCAGCCGGAAGGTGCGAGTCAACGCGATCAGCCCGGGGCCGATCGACACGCCGATCCTCGGCAAGTCCGGCCTCCCAGCGCCGGCGATCGCCGACTTCCGGAATGGCGTTCCCAGCCGTGTGCCACTGGCAAGGTTCGGCACTGCCGACGAAGTTGCGAGTGCGGCCGTCTTCCTGGCCTCCGGCGAGTCGTCCTTCATCTCGGGCAGCGAGATCGCAGTGGACGGCGGATTCGCACAGGTGTGATACCCGAGAGGAGCATGGACCGTGAATCCGCAGTTGGACGGCACACAGCGCCCTCGTGTCCGGCAGCACCGCCTGTATCGGCCCAGGAGACGTGTTCCTTAACCGGTCGGAGTCGGCGTCCTGAATGTGCCGTTCACGCTTCCCGCGGCGTCCGCCAAACGTCGACGGGGGTCTCGACGCTCCACGTGCCTTACTTCCGGCCCTCCTGGCCGTAGCGCCCGTCATGTGGGCGAGTCAGGATGCCACGGTACCACTAACCGACGCCGAGGCAGGTCCGATAGCCTTGGGCAGCCTCTGCTGGTCGCAACCGGCTGCCGGGCGTCGCGTTGCCCTCACGTCCCGCGAGGAGACGTTTCGTTCCCTGAAAAGGCGGGCCGTCAAGCCGCTGTTTTCACGGATGAGCCCCAGGAGCAGATGTTCTGTTCCTATGGAAGAGCTGCCAAGCTGGGCTGCCTCGTATCTCGCAAAGAAGACTACTCTGAAAGCCGGTTCTGTGTAGCGCTCAAACATGCTTAGTCGGGATATGGCCTGTCTCAACTGACAAACGGACGGTCCTCGAGGTGTTGGACTGCGCCCCCCTCAACTCGAGGTCTTCTCCAACTCCGCGGACGCGGAGTCGATCAAGGCCACCTCGTCCTGCAGTGCGCTTGCGATCCGTGCGATTTCGCCGTCGGCCTCCGCATAACGCTTCTGTTCTATAGCTTCCCGCGCGCCGGGCATGGTCTTCGCCCCGTAACCGGAATAGACGCCCGGCGCATAGATCAGGTGCTTGAACCACGGCCTTCGCGGTAAGCCTCCTTCCGAGGTCAGCAGTCGCTCGCTCCGCATCAGCAGCCCGTTCACTCGCGAGAGGACGTCGGCGGGGAGTCCATCGCGCCCCTGCAGCCGTGCGCTCGCCTTTGCGTAGCGCTCGCCGCTCCGGCGGACGGCCTCCACCGCGTTCTCCAGCGGGGCGAAGTTCAAGTGGGGAGGCACGTCTTCTCTCGGAGGAGCGATCGTGGGACGCCGGGGATCGAGCGTCGCCGAGAACACTCCTTCATCGATCTCGCGATTGACTTCGGCGACTTTTTCTTGCTTTTCCTTGAGCAGCGCCTTCAGCTCCTTCAAGTAGGTCTGCATGGTGTCGGCGAAGCCATCGAACGCGAATGGGAGGAGGTCCGCGTTGGCGAGGCGCAGAACGGCCAGCCCCACGGTCTGGGCGAGAGCCCGCCCGTACACGAAGTCCTTGTCGGAGAAGTGCGTAAACCAGTAGAAGTCGTCGTAGATCGAGTGGTAGATGCCGCCCTCGTCTTCACCTGTGTAGCTCAAATCCAGGCTCGCCACGCCCAGGTGGTCGATGAAGGCGGTGTAGTCGCTGCCCGAGCCCAGAGGGTTCATGCGCAAGTCGCTGCGCTTGCGGATCTCCTGGCGGTCGTCGGCGCTTCGGGCGGAGCGAAGGGCCTCTGCCCGCAGGCGCCTCCAGACGGAGATCTTTGCCTCCGGGTCCTGCACGTCTTGCGCCACCGCGTTGACGAACGGCTCCAGGGTGTGCGACCCGGCCATGGAGAGAAACCCGCGGCTGTTGCCGTCCGTGTTGATGTAAGCGACAGCGTGCCGGCGCAGCTCCTCCGCGTGGGTCTCCGCCCACTCCGTGGATCCCAGCAGCATCGGCTCCTCGCCGTCCCACGCGCAGTAGACAATCGTGCGCTTCGGCCTCCATCCCTCCTTCAGGAGGGTACCGATCGCCCGAGCCTCCTCCATCAGGGCAATGAGACCCGAGATCGGATCTTCCGCGCCGTTCACCCAGGCATCGTGGTGGTTGCCGCGCACGACCCACTGGTCCGGTTGCTCCGCTCCGGGGATCGTAGCCACGACGTCGTAGACCTTCTTGACATCCCAGTTCGAGGCCATCTTGAGGTGTACCTTCGCCGGCCCTGGTCCCACGTGATATGGAACCGGCAGCGCGCCCCTCCCCTCCCCCGGCGCCATCGGCCCTCTGAGGGCGGCTAGAAGCGGTTCGGCATCACCGTAGGAGAGGGGCAATACCGGAATCTTCGTAATGCTCTTCGCCTCCGCGAGGGGAAGGCGCTTCGCCTCTGGCGTCGCCCCCACGCCCGGTGTGAGGGGATCGCCCGGACTCGAGGAAGGGAAGTCCATGACGCTTCCGCGCTGTACCCCTTCTCTCGGGCGCATCGGCCCCTGGGGGAAGACGTCGTCCTGGAAGTACCCGTCGTCGCGCGGGTCGGAGTAGATGAGGCAGCCGACGGCGCCGTGCTCCGCCGCTACTTTTGGCTTGATGCCGCGCCACGAGTGGCCGTAGCGAGCGAGGACGATCGCCCCCTTGACCGAGACCCCGAGTCGCTCCAGCTGCTCATAATCCTCGGGGAGGCCGTAGTTCACGTACACGAGGAGGCCAGTGACGTCGCCATCGACCGAGTACGCGTTATAGGTCGGGAGCTGCTCGGCCTTCTGGCTGCTCGTGGGATCGACCGCGAGGGCCGGCTCCTCCAGCTTCGCCTTGAACGGCGTCGGCTCAAGCATCTCGACGAGTCGCTGCTTCGGCGTCGGGAACAGCACATCGAAGGTCTCGATCTTCGCCTCCAGGCCCCACTCCTTGAACCTCGCCAGGATCCACTCCGCATTGTCCTTGTCGTAAGCCGACCCCACGTGGTGTGGCCGAGCACTCAGGCGCCGCATGGTCTCCCGCATGTTGTCGGGGCTCGGACTGGCCAGGAACTTGCTCTCCCACCCTCGTTCGACGCGGGCGTTCGCGGGCGTGAAACCCGTCAGCGTGGGTTCATCGCCTCCGGTGGAGGCGGCCAGGCCGTAAAGAAGCGGAATGACGGCAGCGAGGCGCAATAGACCCATGGTTCCTCTTCGTGGGATGTAGTTTGAATCAGACGGTTGGCGCGTCGAGATCTCTCCGGGGCTGGCCGCATCGGTTCTTCCTGGTGCACGTCGCAGGATGCCGTCCACGCTCGCTTCCTAAGCACGGCCGGACGCAACACCAGCCCCTCCGACCGCAAGGAAGGTTGGGCGCAGTATATAGCCAGTCGCTGGCGCCCCATCGAGTCTGGCCATCCGACTATTGTCTTGAGTCGCTGCCTAGGTCAGAGTGCTCGGCTATGGACAAACTGACCAAGCCCGGCCGGCTAGCCTTCGCCATCGCCGTTGGGGCGCTTGGCATTCAGCAGCTCGCTTACGCCGATTTCGTGCCGGGACCGCTGATTGCACCCTCTTGGCTCCCCTGGCGCACCTTCTGGGCGTTTATCTCGGGTTTTGTCCTGCTCGCCGCCGGAGTGGGCATCGTGACGACTAAGTACGCTCGCCGGGCGTCGAGCCTCTTGAGCATGCTCCTCCTCGTCATCGTATTGCTCTTTCATCTACCGGGGCCGGTTGCGATTTTCCGCGACGGGGTTGCGCGGACTCGTGCGTTCGAAGCGCTCGCAATGTGCGGCGCCACCTTCTTCCTTGCGGGAGGTCCAACCCTCACGCTCGGGCGCCTTTTGTTTGCGCTCCCGATGGCCGTCTTTGGGGTGCAGCACTTCATGTACGCGACGTTCGTCGCGACATTGATACCCAACTGGCTCCCCGGCCATCTATTCTGGACCTACCTGACCGGGGTGGCCTTCATCGCGGCGTCCCTCAGCATCGTCACTGGCCAGAAAGCCCGCCTGTCAGCTTCTCTCCTGGGGCTCATGTTTCTTCTTTGGTTCGTGCTTCTTCACGCGCCCCGAGTCGCCGAGGGGTTGCGCAACGGCAACGAGTGGAACAGCGCGCTGGTCGCTCTGGCCTTGGGCGGCGGCGCCTGGCTCTTGGCGGGAACCCCGGCGACGGGGGCCTCGCCTTTCCACCCTCGCGTTCAGTCAGTCGAGTAGCCGGCTCGAGTGGCTGCCGTCGGGCGGACGCATCACGTCTCCTTGCGAGATTCAGGGAGACTCGGCGCCTCCCTTTGCCAGCAGGTGGCTCAGTGCCTCCGCTTCGCTCTCGTGCACGCTATAGCGCAGCCCGCGATTCTCAGCGACCAACACACCGAACCGTTCGCGATCGATTTGGTCAGGTCGGCCTACCATCGCGAGCCTGATGTGGGGATCCCAAGCTGCCGCCAGGCTGCTACCGAGCTCAAAGAAACCTACGGCGGTGAGGGGTGCGTGGCTCAGCTGCCGGGCATCAACTAGCAGTCTTGTAACTCCCCTGTCTTGACAGGCCTTCATCGCCTGATGAACCAGCGAGACAAAGGCAGCGACGGTCGCCGGTCCCTCTGGCCGGAACGTGGCGTAGTTTTCGTTGAGCTCGAATTGAGGGAGCAGGGTCATCGAAAGCTTCGCGTTCCGTAGAGATTGTACCGCTCCCCTAAGAGGCGGCCGTTGTCGGTTCCGCCCTCGACGTTTTCGGGCTGCCTGCCGAATCCGGTTGCCCTCGACACGGTGGTGGTGGCTGCCCCGCGCGCGCCTTTAGGGGAATCGCGCTGTGCTTCACCCCTCGGCGGCCAAGAGTTTCATGCGCTCGAACAGGCTCAGCTCGGGACGGAGGGCGCTCAGGGTCGCGATGCGCTCTCGCTCCTTTGGTGAGGTCGAGAAGACCCACCGGGAGAACGGATCCCCGGGCACCCGGATCACGTCACTCCTCTCTCCGCGCAGGAGCAGGAACTCGTGGAATTCGGGCGTTCGGCGGAGGCCGGCGACCTGCTCCACCTGGCGGTCGCTCAGACCCAGCTGGCGCCGGAGGGTCTCGGCGCCCTCCGCGCCCGGGTGCCCCACGAACCGAGTCGCCGAGTTCCCAAGGATGGCGGCACCGAAGGCGGAGCCCGAGAAGTCTTCAAGGACTTGGGAGAGGCTGAGCACCGACATCCCTTCCTTGCGACCCATGCGGATCGAGCTAGCCAGGAATGGCCCCGCCGCAGACGCCACCGCGGAGCCGGAGGTGCTTCCGTCCAGGAGGGCCCAGCTTTCGTCGAGGGTCAGGAACGTGCGGTGCCCGCGGCGGCTGACGCGGGCGGACCATTTCCGTACCTCATAGATGGCGAGCCGAAGGGCTAGCGCCGCGAGGTCGCGATGCTCCCCCAACAGCCCCTTGAAGTCGTAGCAGATGACATGGCAGCCCTCCGCCATGGCCAGCCGCGCGTTCGCCTCGAAGAGGCGCGCGAACTTCCCCTCCGTGTAGGGGTAAAGGGCCCGCCGCAGCTCATCCGCGTGGGGCCCCCCCACCCGCCCCAGAGCTTCCGCGAAGCCCACGAAGCTGCGCGGCAGTCCCCCCCGGTACATGTGCTCCTTCAGCGCCTCTTCCACGCTCGCCTTCACGCGCTCGAAGCGCTCCTCCTCTTTCCCGTCGACCCGCAGCAGGTCCAACAGCAGCCATTCCAGCCGGGAAACGTGCTCGTCCAGGCCGCCCGCGGCCTCGTCCCACTCGAAGATCTCGACCCCAGGCGGCTCATCGAAGGTGAAGGGCACGTACTTCCCGGCCAGGAGCTGCGCGTACCGCTCGTAGGATGCACCGTTGTCGAGGATGAAGGTGTAGGGCGCCGGCTCTCGGCGCGATGCTGCCGCGAGGTAGGCGCCGGAGAGCACGTAGGAGGCCGCGAACGACTTCCCCCACCCGGAGGTCCCGGTCACGAGGATGTTCGCGTTGGACTGCAGCGCCTCATCGAAGGGATCGTAAAGGACCACGCTGTTCGAGGGGGTCAGGAACGGGATCTTTCCCGTGCCCCAGGAAAAGCCGTGGACAGGCATCATGTCGACCGCTACCGGGGTCAGGGTTCGCCGGCGGCGCTCGGGCAGCCCGGGCGAGCCCGGCAGGGTGGCCAGGAAGGCCTCCTTCACGAGATAGCGCTCCCGGTGGCCCCTCAGGCCGTGGGCCCGCGCCATCACGGCGATCGTCTCCTGGGCCGCCTCCTCGAGCGCCTCCGGGGAGTCCTCGTACAGGGCGATCGAGAGCGACGTCCCCAGGATGCGCAGGGTGCTCACGATGATCCGGCTCACCGCTTCGTCGCTCTGCTTCTCGACCGCGGCCGCGAGGGGATCGGCGCGGTCCGTCCTGACCAGGAAGTTCTGCAGGCGCAGGCCCGCGGCCAGGCGCGCCCGGGCCCGCAGCGTCTGCAGCTCGAGCCCGCCCGGGGGGATCTCCACCCCGTAGACGAGAACGTATTTCGCTCGGGGCAGGGAGAGCAGGGGGACGAGGATCCCGGGCTCGGTCCGGTCCGGGAGCTGCTTCAGGGTGACGACGCCCACGCAGCGGTCTCCCAGCTCGAGCAGCCCCGGCCGGACCGCCATGTCGTCCTCCACGAGCGACCAGGCCGTGCTCGTCTCGCCCAGGTACGGCCGCTCCCCCACCGAACTCCCGGGCAACTCGTCCCTCTCGGCCCGGGCACGTCTCGAGAGCTGCGTGAGGGGCGCGGATCGGCTGGTCGTGGGGCTCAAGAGCTCGTGTATCAGCTTGATAATGTCCTCCGTGCCGCACCGGGAGAATCCCAGGGCGATCTGGCAGAGGCCGTACTCCACCCGGCGCTCGAAGCGCCGCGAGCTTGAAAGCACTCCCGTGTAGACCTCGTCCCACCGTCGGCTGGTGCGGCCAGCCCGGGTGACGAGCGCGCGCAGGTGCGCGGTCAGGCCCTTCTTGACCAGCCCCTCCAGGCACTCCGGCCGGAAGGACGCCGTCAGGTAGTGCCGCCGGGCTTGTACGAACGAGGGGACCCCCGAACCCGCCGAGGCCCGCGTCAGCTGCGCGAGCCTCCCCCGCCGGAACTCCTCCAAGACACGGGCCTGATCATCCAGTTGCGGGATTGGCGGCAGGCAAGCCTCAACGCCCACCCGCCCCCCCTCCTTGTCAACCACGACGATGAACTGGTACTCGCTCCCTTCCGGCAGCCCGCTGCTCCAGACGGAATCGGCACGCAGAGCGGCGGAATCGAACTCGGCGTCCGACATGCCGGGTTCATGGAAGGCCACGAGCTCGTACACGAGGGTCACCCGCCCGTCCCGGTGCCAAATGAGGTCGTCGAGCACATCGACGATGCTCAGCTCGCCCGTCAGGGTCCGCTCCTCCAGCCTCAAGCTCGTCCACCCCCAGCCGCACGCGAGCGCAGCACCACTTCCAAAGGGTGCTTGGCGAGACGCTCATTCGCGGCCGCGCTGTAGACGAAGCGCCCGGGGCGCGATAGGTAGAAGCGGATCAGGCTGGGCACGAAATGCTCGTCCTCCTGCCGCTCCATGTACGCGAGCGTGAGCGCGGCCACGGCCGCCCCCAAGACTTCCAATACAATCCCCAGCCGAAAGGGCGGGAGCAGCGAGAGCAATCCCGTGAGCTGATCGACCGCGGCCAGCACGCTGAACGCGACCAGCACCACGCCCCACGAGCGCACGGTCAGCGGCCCCAGCTTCAGGGGGTCATCCAGGTTGCGGAGGACCTCCGTCTGACGCCTCAACGCGGTGCGAGCTCCCACGCGTGATCGGCGGCCCCGCAGCTCCGCGGCTGAAAGGTCTGGCTATCCCAGACGGCAATCTCGCCCGTGGCGAGGCCCGAGACAGGGGAACGCACTCCCGGCGGCACGGCGACGCTCTCGATCAGGCTGTAGAAGGTCACGAACAGGTTATCGGCGACGGGCGCCCGCTCGAGGTCCAGGACAACAAGCACCCGCCGGGGATTGACGCTGCTCATGAGGTCGTACAGGCGGACGGTCATGCGGGGGTCCCCACCGGGCAGCGTAACCACGGAGTTGGCTCCCGCGCCCGTTCCTTCCCCGTTCCAGCGCCAGGCCCAGCTTGGCTGCCCGCAGCTCGGGGACGCCGTGAGGGAGAACGTGTACGGCCCGAGAAAAGGCGCCACCGCTATCGGACCCGAGTCGGTCAGAGCCGGGCCGTCGCTCCCACACGAGCAAGCGAGCGCCGCTCCGAGTCCAACCAGGCTCCGCCTGACCCTCACCCTGGAGAGCCTCCCTCGCCGCGGGAGCCCCACCCTCAGGCAGACCCCCGCTCGGACACAGCCCCGACGCTAGAAGCCTCCCAGCAGGCTCTGCATGCGCGAGTACATTTGGACTCCCGCGCCCGCGGCCAGGAGGAACAGCGATCCAAAGAGAAACCGCCGCGCATGGTCGCCGGACTGGTGGTGGCCCAGCACCATCGAACCCCCCGCCCCCAGGCCTCCAACGATCATGAGGGCCGCGCTCCATCGCTGCGCATTCTGGGTGATGACTTCGACGAGACCGTTCAGGGGATCGCCCGCCGCCCAGGCCGGTGCCCCCAGGACGAGGACGAGCCCCGCCGCAAGGAGCGCGGTGGCGAGGGGTCGCAGTCTCGAGAGACGCAGGCTTCCCGGTGGCGGAAGGGCGCTCGACCCGAGCGAAGCCTTCGGAGCGTCCAGCATGCCTCACCTCCGGGCTTCCTTCCCCAGCAAGCGGGATGCCCCGCGTGACTGGACTCCCAAGGCCCAACCTCGCCTGCAGTTAGACCTCGCCCGCAGCCCGCTTCGCCAGTTCCGGCGGGCACCTCCGACTCTCCCACCGCCGTTAGTGGCCGTACTGCGCCGGTCATCTGGCCAACGACTGCATGCGGCACTTGGAGAGCGGTGCGGGCGGCGACTGGCCCGAGGGATCAGTGATCCTGGGTTCGGGCAGCCGAAGCGCGGGAATTTTGCGAACGAAATCGTGAATTGGCTGGACAGGAACCGTCAAAGTGGCCCGGTCGAGTCCGGTGACGGCGAAACAGCTCACTAATTCTTGCCGGAACCCCGCCCGTGACCTTAGACTTGCGCCCCCATGGACGGCGACCCCAGGGAAGACGAGGGTCTCCAGCCGCCACTCCAGACACGCGACTACCCCGCTCTCATCTCCGCGCTGAACGAGGCGCTGTCTGTCTTTGCTGGTACCGCCGACCTCGAGGACGCCCTTCGTCAGTCGTTCGATGCTGCCGTCCGGGGATGCAAGGCGCAGCGCGGGCTGCTGCTCCTGGTCGAGCAGGATGACCCGCCCAAGCTCCGCAGCATCCACGCCGTGGGCAGGATTTCCGAGCAGCAGGTCCTCGCCGCGGAGAGCGGCCGCAGCGCGCCGGGCATCAGCGCCCAAGTGATCCGAAAGGCTCTTGAGAGCAAACAGTGCCAGGTAATCCAGGACCCTCGAATGCTGACGCTGCAAACGGCCGCCTTCGTAGATGAGCCCTATTCGGTGCTCTGCTCGCCCATCGTCGATCCCTACGCGAGCGGGGTCCTCGCCATCCTCTACTTTCAGCAGAGCCAGCCGGGCCTCGCATACGAGTTCGAGGACCTGGTGTGGCTCGATACCTATGCGGCCGCCCTCGGTCGCCTCTTCGGATACTTCTTCCAGGCCCAGCGCCGGGAGCGGGACCTTCAGGCCCTCCTCGGAGCCGAAGCGCGGCCCGAGGGAGCCCCCGACCTGATCGGGGACAGCCACCACATGCTGCGCCTTCGCCGCGAGCTCCACGAGACCCTGATCCCCGCCGCCAGCGCCCGCTCCCCCGCCCCCTTCCTCCTCCTCGGGGAGCGGGGTACGGGCAAGGAAGTCGTCGCACGCTACATCGGGGCCTACTCGGAGCGGCGGAGGGGTCCTTTCGTCACCATCAACTGCGCGGAGATCACCTCGGAGCTCGCGGCCTCACGTTTCTTCGGTCACAAGCGGGGGGCGTTCACGGGCGCGATCAGCGACGAGAAGGGCCTCTTCCGCTCCGCCCACAAAGGGGTCCTCTTCCTGGACGAGATCTCCCATCTCCCCCTGCCCGTCCAGGCCACGTTGCTCCGGGCGCTCGACTACCGCACGGTGCAGCCCGTGGGCGTCGCGGAGCAGATCCCCGTGGATGTGCTCCTCATCATGGCCACCAACCGCGACCTCGACGACGCCGCCACCAAGGGCCAGTTCCTCCCCGACCTCCTGGACCGGATGACGGTGGGCCACACCGTTCGGCTGGCCGCGCTCCGCGAGCGCCCGCTCGACATCATCCCCTTGCTCGAGCACTACCGTGTCCTCAACGAGCGCCGCCTCCGGCGGCCCACCCTTGGCTTCGATCCGTCGGTCTTGCGCGTCCTCGCTGCCTATTCTTGGCCCGGCAACGTGCGCGAGCTCTCGGGCGTCGCGGCCAAGCTCGTGACCCACACCAAACCGGGGGCGCGAATCGACCGCGAGTCCCTGCGCCACGCCTACCCCCAGGCCTGCTCCCCCGCCGAGGCGGGCACGCGCGACCGCCTCTTCGAGCTCAGGTTCCGCGACGCCATCAACCAGTTCCGTCGGGACCTGATCCTCGCGCGGCTGGAGCAGCACTCGGGCAACGGCGCGGCCACCGCCCGTTCCCTGGGGATGGGCGAGACGACTCTAAGGCGCTGGCGCCGGACCCTGAACATCCCGACCGAGGCTTCCACCGAGCACTGAGGCTGCCCTTGTCACCCGACGCCATCCTCGCCCTCCTGAAGCTCCGCGCGGAGTTCACGAGCCGGTACGACCCGGACAGCTGGATCTTCCTCGGCGCGGGCGCTTTCGCCGTGGTCGCTCGCGTCCAGAGCCTGGTGCTCGACCAGCCGGTGGCCCTCAAGGTCTTCCACCGCTTCGACCGCACCATCAAGAGGCGATTGCAGGCGGAAGTGACGAACACGCAGCGGATCCTCAGCCATGCGGTCGTCCAGGTCTACACCGCGTTCTTCCTCGACGACGACACGGCGTGGCTGGAGATGGAGTCCGTCGACGGACCCGACCTCCAGCGCGAGCTGGAGCGCCGGGAACAGGAGGCCTGCCCCTTCACGACCACGGAGGCCCTGGACCTCGCCCTGGCCGCGACCATCCCCGTAGCCGAGGCCCATGCGGTCGGCGTCATCCATCGAGACATCAAGCCTTCGAACTACCTTCTCCCCTCCTCCCGGGCGCCGCTCCTCAAGCTCGGCGATTTCGGCATCTCCAAGCACCTGCAGGATGCGCGGCTCACCGGCACTGGCCAGTTCCCCGGCACTCCGTCCTGGGCCTGTCCCGAGGCCTACGACGGGCACCCTCTCGGCACCCCCGCCGACGTCTACAACCTGGCCGCCCTCGCTTTTCTCCTGCTCGCGAACCGGCCCGCCTACGACCTGCCCCGACGGGCCACGCCGAACCAATGGCTCGCTGCCCACCGCCACCTGGCTCCGCGCCGCGTCCGCGACTTCAGGCCTGAAGTCCACCCAGCCCTCGAGGATGCGCTGCGGCGCTCTCTCCACAAGGACCCGGCGCGCCGGCTCCCCCTCCCCGACCTCGTGGCTGCGATTCGGTCAGCTCAGCTCCCCCAGGCCACCGGAGCCTCCTCTCATTCGCCTCCGGCGCGCAGGCGCCTTCGTATGGCCGTGGCCGGCATGAGCCTGGCTTTGGTCCTGTTCGGCCTTGCCGCCCTCGCCATCAGCCACGCTCCGCGCCCATCCGCGCCTCTGGCGTCCTCCTCGTCCATAAGCCTGCCCCTGCCCGTCTCCCCCACTCCGTCCGCATCGGAGGCGCGCCCGGCGGAAGCCGCCTCCCCCGCGCCTGAGCGGATCACCGCCGGTCCGGCGGCCAAGCCCCGCCGGCACGGGTTCCGGGTTGAGCTGGATGCGGAGTGGCTCACGCTCACGAACGCCACCGGGGGTCGGGTGGCCGAGATTTCCGTCACCATTGTCGGCCCTGACGGGGCCCTGGCGACCGCGGCGACCAGCGGTGTGCTCGCTCCCGGGGAGGAAATCACGTTTCCCCTCAGTGCCTTCTCTCCACGACCGACGTGGCCCCCGAAGGACGTCTTAGTGAGCGCCGATGCGCTGGGCGGGCGCCAGGCGTTCCCTGTATCACCTCGGAACTCTGCAATAGCCATGGACACGAAGTAGCGTCCCAACGCCTTAGGGTCACCATCTTCCGTCGCCCAGGGGACATCCGCGACCAGACGTGCTTCAGGCGAACGCCACGGGAAGCGTGAACGGCACGTTGAGGACGCCGACTCCGCCCGCCGGACGCGCCACGGACTCGGCGACGTGAGACCGGGTAGAATGCTGTTCATCACATCACCGCACCTGCTGTTCCACTTCCAGAGGAGAGCGAAACCATGCACACCGTCAAGATCGCGAGCTGGTCGACTGGGTTGGCCCTGGTTCTGACGTCCACGGCCTGGGCCCAGGCCCCACAGCCGAAGGCGCAGACGGCGACGCAGTTCTACGTCGCCTACCGAGCCGCATTCGACAAAGCCACGAAGGTCGATGACCTCTTTCCCTTCATGGCCGCCAAGAACCTCAAGCAGGTCCAGGCCACGCCAGCCGCCGACCGCGAGAAGATGTTCGGGATGATGAAGATCATGGGGGCGCTCACGGAGCTCAAGGTCACCAAGGAAGAGCGCACGCCGGAGGGCGGGGCCCTCCTCACGGCCGAAGGCCTCGCCGCGAGCCTCTCAGACGCGGCAAAGAAGGAGAAGCAGGCCGGAAAGATCACAATCGTCAAGGAGGGCGGTGCCTGGAAGCTCGATAGGGAGGAGTGGCACTGATCGCGCTCGTCGCTCTCCTCGCCCTTGCGCCGCAGGCCGCTGGGCAGGAGGGCACCGTGACTGGCACGCTGACGATCAGCGGCGTGCCGGTCGCGATCGCCCATGTCTATGCAACCGCGCAGCCCGGTTTCTTCGACAAAAAGACCGAGGACGTCCACGTGCTGCTGAGCGACGTGGCGCTCTCCGATGAGGCGCGTGCTGATGTCTTCGAGCTCATCCACCTGGCCCGCGACGGTAGGGCGCACATGGTCGAGGTCGTCATCGATGCACAAGGCTCTCCGATTGGCGGATCGTTGTTCGCCAAGGGGTTCGACGGCATGGTGTCGGCGGCCGGGATGCACAAGTTCACGCGCGAGCGACTGGAGCGCACCGCCATCGCGGGGCGCCTTTCTGTCGACGGGCCCCACACGTTCATGGGAGTGGTGTGGCAATACGACGTGCTTTTCGCGGCACCAATCCCGCGCCCGCCAACGGCGGAGGAGCAGGCCTCGGCCCTCGCGAGCCCACCCGCGCTCGCCGCCAGCCGACACATCACGGCCATCCGACGAAAAGAGCTGAGCGGTTTCCTGGCGACCCTCAACACCCCTGCCGCGGCCGACTACCGCGGCGCCGACGGTCTCGAGATGCTGAAGCAGCTCGCCGCCGACGTGCCTGCCGACAGCGTGGTTGTCAGAATCGTCCCCCAGACCGACGGCTCGGCCCTCGCGTCAATCGAGGGCCACCGAGCCGAAGATGGCATGGTCATAGGCCATATCCTGAAGATGGTGCTGGAAGGCGGGGCCTGGAAGGTCGGAAAGTGATGGGGCGGAGAGGACCCGCCATTCGCGTCTTCTCAAGCCCCCGGCCTCGGTTCAACCGCCATGCCGCAATCGAGCCCGGTCCTCGGACTCTCGCGAACACAACCGGTGCCGATCGCGAGGGCAGAGCGAAACGCCACAGTTAGGGGTGGCTGACCGTCAACTCCCCGCAGAAGAAGAGGGGCTCCGGCGCCTCTCTCCCGATTCCCCCACCGCCACTCTCCCCGACGTCGCTGCCGTGGGTGCAGGCCAGAGCGGTTCCGGTACCACGGACGAACACCAGGAATTGGTTGTCGGGATGGTTCTCGCAGCCCCGGCGGCCCCCCCCGCTCCCGGAGGCGAAGCACGCCCGGTACGGAGGGACACCCGAGTCGGTCCAACTCCAAGTCGGCCAAGGCCAAATGAAGCGAAGTAAACCGTAGCCAAACGCATCGCTTCTCTTGCACCGCGGGGACGGCGGCACCAACAGCCGCTCTTCGCCCACCCGAGGGTCTAAGGAACGGGATGCCGCGAAGAGCCCCCGTTCAGTCGTTAACTTACCGACGTTCCAGGGTGATGGAGAGCTGGCCGGGACGGTCGGCGTTCACATCGAAATCTTGGGTGTAGGTCCGGAAGCCCGGGCGAACGACCTCGACCCGATGACGCCCTTCAGGAAGACGTAGGGTCGACGCATCATGCCCGCTCCCCCAGAACCGTCCGTCCATATAGATCGTGGCATCCAAAGGCCGCACCACCATCCGCACCGCAACGCCACCCGACTGCGGTTGGTTGTTCGGTCCTCCCCCGTCGGAGTAGTCGCCACGGCTCCCATAGGAGGGGCTGTCGCCCCCGGAATAGCCACCAGGATCCCCATGGTAGCCATCCCCGTTCCCGATGTAGCCCGTGTCGGGGTAAGGAGAGCCGTAGTAATAGGGGGCAACATTGTAGTAATCGGCCCCGTAGTAGGGCCATCCGAGGTCGAAGCCCAAGCCCCAATACGGACCCCAGCCGTATCCATAACGATATCCACGTCCGTACCCGTAGCCGGGTCTGTAGCCGTAGCCGCGCCCGACGGAGCCATAAGCCCGGTAACCGCGTCCATAGCCGCCGCCGCTGTACCCCCGCCCGTAGCTTCCGCGCGGAACCGCATGCCCCCAGCCCCCCACGTGCCCGCTCGAGGAATGCCAGCCACCCCCGGCATGCCCGCCGTAGTGTCCGCCTCCTCCCAACGCGTGACCGCCGCCGCCTCCGTGACTACCTCCTCCGCTATGACCACCTCCGCCGCGGCCTCCCTCATGACCTGCACTCATGGCAAGAGCCGGCCACGCCGCAAGCGCGAATGCCGCCACTGCCACCGTAATTGGCCTCGTCATGCCGCCTCCCGAAAGCCCCCCGAACCGGTGGAAAGGCCTCAATACCTCAGGGTAAAGGAGCAATTCGCATGCCCACGATTTCGATCGCGCTGCGATCTCTCACTCTACACCTGTGAAATCCAAGGGTTAAGAGGGGCAGCGACCACGCCTGTGACTGGGACAGCGTTATCAAATCAGGGCAATGTGTAGGCTTTTCGCAGGAATTCGGGCAGACCGACGCCGTCGAGTTCGTGGACCCTCCCGCGGAAGCCATCTCCAGCCTGCCCCAGTCCAGTGTGAAGTGGGAGGGCTGGCCGTCTCGCCTTGGCGCTACATATCCGAGGGCCTCTTGCGGGCATAGGATGCACGGACGCGCGGCCACCTACGCTCCAGCAACGGGGCTCAGAACATCCGCCATCTGCTTCGGCCGTCCGCCGAACGCCGCCAGCGCCTCGACCTCATCGCGGTAAACCTGCACCACCTTCTGGACGCCCGTCATGAAGAGCATCGTCTGTACGCGGGGTTGAAGGCCGGACAGCTTCACAGCACCGTGGCGGTGTTCGAGCAACCGGTAGATGTCTATCAAACAGCCGATCGCGACGCTGTCGATGTAGGCCACCGCGCCCAGGTCGATCACCAGCTTGCGAGCGCCCCCGTCGACGATTCGGCGCACGGCGCCAAAGAAGGAGGACAGCACCGGGTAGGTCAGCTTGGTCTCCTTCACGTGCACGATTCCAACGTCGCCCCTCTGCTCCAACGAGTGTTGAAACACCTTTGATCGCTCCTTTTCTCCCGCGCCTACCGCTTCGCGGTCGCCGCTGGGCGATTTGCTGCGTTCCCGGATTCGAAGGCCGGCGTGTCGTGCATCAGGCGAACCTCGGTCTCACGCTCCCCCATCACCTTGAGGAAGCGCTTGGCGGGCTCGATCGCGTCGCCCTTGGACTTTGCTTTGACGATCGCGTAGCCGGCGATCAGCTCCTTGGTCTCGACGAAGGGGCCATCGGTCTCGGTGAACTTCTCTCCCGAGATCCGGACGCGCGCGCCCTTCGAACTCGGTTGGAGTCCTTCGGTGGCGACCAGTACGCCGGCCTTCGCCATGTCTTCGATCAGCTGCCCGACCGCGGTAATTTCCCCCTGGCTCGGGGGCGCATCGGAGTCCTTGCCCGACTGGTACAAAATAATGAATCGCATGCTCTAGCCTGCTTCTGGTCTCGCGTTCTTGGCTGGGTTTCCGGGCGGTCTCGACCGGCTGCGACCCCGAGCTCTACTGTATAGACGAACCAGAGGCCCAGGGAACGACAAGTTCGAGCGATCTTTTGTCGGTTCTTCCCCAGTTGGTGCTGGGTTGGCAGATTTTGGCGGCCCAACCGGGTCTTTCAGAGCAGAGGGAATCAATACTCCTGGGCCCATGCTGGGGCTGAACCGGGTCTGAGTCATACTCGCGGAGATGAGCAAGGACCCGCGTCGCGAGCGTAGCCTCGGTATCGCCTACGGGTTCGCGGCCTATGGCCTGTGGGGCTTCTTCCCCATCTACCTGAAGGCAACCGCGCAGGCGCCGGTACTCGAGGTCCTCTGTCATCGCGTCTTCTGGGCGCTCGTCCTGCTGCTTGCGCTCACCTGGCATCAGGGTCAGCTGGCCGAGGTGGGGCTCGCTCTCAAGGAGCCGCGGGTGCTGGCCGTTCTGAGCGCGAGCACGGTCCTGATCGCGATCAACTGGTTGGTCTACATCTTCTCCGTGGTCAACAACCGCCTGCTGGAAAGCAGCCTTGGCTACTACATCAACCCGCTGGTGAACGTGCTGCTCGGGGTGCTGTTCCTCCGCGAGAGGCTGCCGCCGTTGGTTCGGGTGGCGGTCGCGATCGCCGCCGCCGGCGTCGTCTGGCTCGGCATCTGCGTCGGCCGTGCGCCCTGGATCTCGCTGGCCGTGGCCTTGTCGTTCGGGTTCTACGGGCTGCTGCGCAAGGTGGTCCCCGTGGGCGCGCTCATCGGCCTGACGGTCGAGACCCTGCTGCTGCTGCCCTTTGTCGGCGCCTATCTCGTCGTGATGGTGGCCACCGGACGCGCGGCTTTCCTGTCCGGCAACCACACCCTTGATATTCTCCTGGTGATGGCCGGACCGGTAACCGCCGTGCCCCTGCTCTTGTTCGCGGCGGCGGCCCGGCGGCTGCCTCTGTCGACGATGGGATTCCTGCAATACCTCTCACCCACGCTACAGTTCCTGCTGGCCGTCGTCGTGTATGGGGAGCTGTTCGACCGCGCGAAGCTGGCGGCCTTTGCCTGCATCTGGACCGCGCTGGCGCTATTCGCCTTCCACAGCGTGCGCCGTAGGGTACCGGAGCCCGTGGTCGACGCTTGATCGGAGTGCAGAACAGGCGAGACTCGTGGTGGCTGGCAGATGCACTTCCGCTCAAGACGCTCGCAAGAAGGGTGTTGTTTCACGCTTGCTCATGCGGCGTTCCACGAGTCTGTAAGATATGGCATTTACATAGATTGTGCGTGGAATAGTCGCGCGGTAATTTGTTGGGAGCCGGCCTGTTTCACGAGACCGAACCCCCGCGTTTTGAGTAACCTACACGCCATTTGGGCCACGTTACTGCAGAGACCCCTTTTCCCGCCCCTGGAGCGGCCACGGCGAGTCCCGTCTCACGCTTCGACTGACTAGCGAGTAGGCCCGGGCCCCGCGTTCGCCGCGCTCCGCGCTCACCGGCTCCCCGACCACGTCACGCTGTGGCCTGGGGGCCCGAGCGCATTTGTGTGGGCAGCAGGCTCAGCATGTGTTCCTTGACGCGCGTGCCATCGGTGCAGAAGTCCCAGTGAGAGATGGTGTTAGATGCCAGTGAGATATCGCATCTGATATTTTTAGCTTTGTTTAAGGCTAGTTATCTATAGATACCTTAAGTAGACTTGTAGTCTTTTAGCCTTTACGCAAAGTTGGCTTTACGTCTTTGCGTCTTTGAGGCTTTCCGCCTTTGCTGGATTCAGCCTTGTCTGCTTTGCACCAAGACTGTTTTCAGCTAAGACTCATTTCCTACTTGACTACTTTCATTATTTGAGATAAATAGACTTGGCTGATTGAAGGCAAGTAGCCAAGCCTGAGTGAGATCAGTAGGGGAGCGAGATGAAGGTCTTCGCGGTGGCGATGCAGAAGGGCGGGGTGGGGAAGACCACTGTCGCCATGAACGTCGCCGTCATCCTCGCGGACCGCGGCCACCGAGTGCTGATTGTCGATGCCGACCCGCAGCACTGTCAGTCGGACGCCTTCGGAATCAACCCTCCCGACGAGAAGACGCTCTGCGAGGTTCTCCTGGAGGGCCTCCCGATCTCCGGAGCGGCTATCCGGGTTCGGGGTATAGATCTCGTGCCCGGCTCAAGACGCCTCATATCTGCCGAGAAAATCCTCGGGGAGGAGCCCGACGGCAACTTCCGCCTGCGGACGGCCCTGGCGGGCGTCAAGACCCTCTACGACTTCGTCTTCATCGACTGCCCGCCGAACCTCGGCCGGCTCACGACGAACGCGCTGGTCGCGGCGGACGTGCCCCTCGTGCCCGTGCAAACCGAGCAGGCCGCCGCCAACGCCTTCCGCGACTTCTACGAGACCTACGGCAAGATCAAGACTCACCTCAACCCGAATCTGCAACCGCCGGTCATCATCCCGTCCATGTACCAAGGGACCACGACGCTCATGCGAGAAATCCTCCAGATTCTGGAGGGCAACCCCATGAAGCTCGAGGTCCTCGCTCCCATCAGACGCACGATCAAGATCTCGGAGGCATTCAGCCGGGGCGTCCCCGTGTATGACTACGACCGCGAGGCGTCCGGCCCCTTCGAGAGCATTGCCGAAAGGATCGCCCGATGACGGAATATCGCAAGGCCCGCGATCCCTACGCGGAGCTCGGGATCGCTCCCCCCACGCCTGCACCGCGGCCGGTGGCGGCCGCGCCCGCCCCAAGCTTCTCTCCCGCACCAGCCAGTCCCGCTCCCCTCCGAACGAGGGAAGAATGGCGGCCGGCGGCGCCCCCGAGCGTCATCTCCGCGCCGACCGCCGCTCCCACGGAACGCCTGGTGCGACCCGCCCCATCGGGGCCGGCACCCGTCCCCCAGCCCGAACCCGAGCTGGAGGGGGAGCCCCGGCCGGCGCGGCTGCAGATCCGAACCACGACCCGGATCGAGGCGCTCATCCTCGCCGAGATCGCTAGGCGTTGCGCCGAGGGCACCCGTGGTCGCGGGAAGGCGAATCGGACTGTCGTCATCGAAGAGGCCATCGAGAGGACCTACGGACACCTCATCCCCGGGCAGGAGAAATAGGCAAAATGCTCACTCCCGAACAGCGCGAGTGGATCGAGACGCACGCGGGGCCAACCTTTCGGCTCACGCCCAGCCACACCCAGATGCTGCGCCTCGCCCTCGACACCGAGAAGTTCTCGTTCCGGCAGGTGGGGGACTCTCTAGGCGTGACCCGCGAGGCCGTTCACCTGGCCCTCCGGAACCTGGAGCGACGGGGGGTGATTCGCCTCCGACGCGCCGGCCCCGAGAGCCTAACGCGGACCCCCCACACATGCGAGCCGGGGCCCGCCCTGCAGGCCATGTTCGATGCGTTCGCGCCACAGGAGAGAATGGCCCGGTAGCCCGCCAGACCCCCAACCCGTAAGCTTTTCCTTGACTGTTAAGAATTCCCTTGACAGCCTGCGCAGGCCCTTGCTAGCCTCGCTGGACACAATCCGTTGTGCGCCTGGGCCTCGAACCCTACAAGGGGTCGCGCAGGCCCGGTCGCATACGTCCCCCGTGGGGGAGGTGCAGGTTTGGCGTGGTCGTCCCGTAGCTCCGGGGTGGCAACCGGGGTTTTCGGGGGGCTGAACCGACCCTGACACCGCAAACCCGGGGCTTGCGCCGCAGGCGCGAGCCTGCGGCCTTCACGAGGAGGGACGTCTCTCCCAGAAGTGATCAAGGCCCCAAGAAGGGCCCAAAAATACGAAACCCACCAGGTGGCACTGGCGGGTCGCTGGAGGATCCGGAGGTTCTGAACTACCTTCACCGTACGCCTCCTATCGAGCCGCTGTCAAGGACTTTCGCGCCACCCGGAGGGTGTTCTATCCCTGGTGATACGAGTGTCCTTCGACCGAAAATGCGGTGTCCCGCAACCGAAAGGCTGCTGTCTCTTGACCGAAAAAGTGGGTGTCCTGCGACCGAAATCCATCGTCTCCCGACCGAAAGAGGGGTGTGGAGCGAGCGAAGCGAGCGTGTCCCGCAACCGAAGGGCCCGTGTCCTCCGACCGAAAATTCCCCGTCTAACTCGTTGTGCACTCGGGCCCTTTCGCAGCTCTCAACAGTACTCAACACGGTTTCCATCTCCTCCTGCTCAATTCATTCAACAACACCATCCAGCCCCGCACAGGAACGGGTGGTGATGCTGGTGACTCAGGAATGAAGAGATCAGCTACTCAGATCGAGGAGGCGGTTGGTCGTCGACTGGTGGCCAAAACGACAGGAAAGGGGGAGACCGAGAACCTGGGCCTGGACCGAGCGCCCGTGGAGTTCGTGAAGGTCGAGAAGAACCTGGCCTCCCTCGGCTACTTCACCCCCTCGAACAAGCGCATCAAGGACGTGAAGGCCAAGGAGATCACCTTCACGCGCGTCATCGACGGAGTCAAGGTCGAGGCGTCGGCGACCATCGTCCCTGCCGCCCTCTTTGGCCTTCCCACCACGGCCGACCAGGACAAGTACCTGGCCCTGCAGAAGCTCATCGCTGATGTGCGACAGAGGGACGGAAAAGTCAGCAACCCCATCAAGTTCACGTCCGCCGAGATCCTCTCCCTGCTGCGCCACCGGAAGAGCGGCCGCAGCTACAAGGACATCGAGGAGTGGCTGAACGTGATGTACTCGACGACCATCATCTCGAAGGGGGTGGTGTACCTCGCAGGCCGGAAGGTCTGGGCCACGGACCGCTTCCGCGTTTTCGACCGCGCCGTGAGCATGGGCAAGGAGATGGAGGGGGGGAGGGTCGCGGACAAGAACTACGTCTGGCTCTCGGAGTGGCAGCTCGAGAACATCAACAACAACCACGTCCTCCCCGTGGATCTCGAGACCTACCGCAAGCTCAAGAACCACGTGGCCAAGGCGCTCGTGCCGCTCCTCCAGATCTGGCTCTACGCATCCCGACAGGACGGCGCCTTCGAAAAGCGGTACGACGAACTCTGCGAGATCCTGAGCATCCACCACTACGAGCACCTCTCAAGGGCAAAGGAACAGCTTGGGCCCTCCCTCGACGAGCTTCAGGCCCACGGCTATCTTGCGAATTGGGCCATCGAGCGGACGGCGGACGGGGAGGCCTACAAGGTCGTCCTCCACCACGGGGAGAAGTTCCACCGGGACCGCCGGCTGCGTCAGGGCGAGAGAGAGGCGGTCCCGCCGCCCGCGGCGGGCAATGCGGAAGCGAGCGCCCCGGGGGCGGGTGACCTCATGGGTGAGCTCAAGCGGCGGGGGATCGCGGAGCGGGTGGCGCGCCGGCTGCTCCGCTCTCTGACCCCGGGCCAGGACGTGCTCCGGCAGATCGAGTATGTGGACCACGTGGTCAGCAAGGAGCCCTGGAAGTATGCGAGTCCAACCGGTTTCCTGGTGCGCTTCATCGAGAACAACGACCCCGTCGCGCCGAGCTTCTTGACCCCCGGCCAGAGTGAAGCGGCCGAAGAGCACCAGGCGCGGAGGGAGGAGCGGGTCGCTGCCCAGCGGCAAGCCTACGAGGAGTTCGTCCGGCACGGGGTCGAGCGGTACATCGAGACCCATCCTGAGCGTTGGGAAGAAGTGCGCACTGCGCTCAGGAAGGAGCTCTTTGCCACTTATCCCAAGGCCGTTGGCTGGGAGGAGTCCGAGGTCAGCAAGTGGCTGAGGACGAATGCGCTCAGAGCCATTGCCGCGGAGGCCCCCGACATCGTTCCTTTCGAACGCTTCACCGAACGCGCCTGAGGTGCGGTGGGGGAGTCCGGTGCTACCGATTCGAACGCCACCGACGATGAGGCCCCCCGGCCCGCGGGGCGTCTGGGGCGACTATAGCGAGGACCGTCAGGATTGCGGACTTCCGGCAGCAGCTGCTTGTGAGGCATGTCATGGGGGGTCGATGACCGCCGTCCGGTGCCTGCTCCTTGCACTGATTTGCGGCGGCCTACCGCTGTCAGCCGCCGCCCAGGCGGTGTCGGTGACGCTCGACGATGGACCAATGATCGACTCGACGCCGCTCATGACACCCACCGAGCGCAACGAGGCGATCCTGCGCCACCTGCGGGATAGGGGGGTGCAGGCCATGTTCTTCGTGACGATCAAGAGCGGAGCGGACCGGCCCGAGGGCCTCGCCCTGCTGAGACGTCTGTCGGACGGGGGACAGCTCATTGCTAACCACAGCGTCACGCATCCGGACTTCAACGCGGAAACGACAAGCCTGGATGCGTTCGAGCAGGAGGTCCTGGGCTGCGACGCCGTCATCCGGGCGCTGCCGGGGTACCGGAAATTGTTCCGCTTCCCGTTTCTGCGGGAGGGTGCCGAGGAGGCAAAGCGAGACGGTATTCGGGCGTTCCTGCGGGAACAGGGCTATCGGATCGGGTACGTCAGCATCGACACCTCGGACTGGTTGGTGGATCAGAAACTGAGAGAGGCGCTGGCGACGCATCCGAGTCTCGACCTAGCTCCCTGGCGCGAGATGTACCTTAAACACGTGTGGGACGATGCGCAGGCCTTCGACCGCCTCGCGAAGCAGCTCTACGGCCGTGCGGTAAAGCACGTGATTCTGTTGCACCACAGGCTACTCAACGCGCTCTTCCTGGGCGACGTCATCGACATGTTCCGCGCTCGTGGCTGGACAATCATTTCGCCCGACGAGGCATTCGCGGATCCGGCGTACCAGGTGGCCCCGATGATCCCTCGGGTCGACGGCGGCGTACTGGAGACTACGGCCAGGGCGCTGGGAGTTCCGCTGCAACCGGCCCTTGCCGGCCTATGGTCGGAGCGCCAAGTAAGAGAGGAAGCCGACCGGCTGTTCATTCGGCCCTGATCCAGGGCAGGCGCAGTTGCGCATCCCCCGCCTAGAGACAGGTGCGCACCGCCGCGAGCGCCGGACGGTTCTGGTACGGCAGTCGTGATGGCCATCGCGGATTCGCGGCGGCCCCTGCGCTCTTCGCCGGTATGTCGATCGCGCGATTGCCCAGCGAGAGGAGAATCCCAGAAAATCGCTACAATGGCGCACGATGATCATTGCCCTGGCGCTTGGCTTCCTTGCTGCCCCGGCCTCGGCCACCGACCTAAAATCCACAGACGCCTCCCGCTTCGCAAGACTCGCCCTCCAGTGCATCAACAGGGAGTTCCCGAACAAGCCCGACCACGTCATGGCCGACGCGACGGGCGTTCGGTCCCCGAAGGCGATGCACCCCGCCTTCTACGGCTGCTACGATTGGCACTCCTCAGTCCACGGCCATTGGCTGCTGGTAAGACTCCTCAAGAGCTTCCCGGACCTGCCGGAGGCGCGGGAGATACGCAAGGCCTTGGGCGAGAGCTTCTCCGAGAACAGCGTGGCGGGGGAGGTGGGGTACCTCAATCAAAAGGAGACGAAGAGCTTCGAGCGGACGTATGGCTGGGCGTGGCTACTGAAACTGGCGGCGGAACTGCACTCCTCGAGCGACCCCGACTTGCGGGCCTGGTCCAGGAACATGGAGCCCTTGGCGGAAGCTCTAGCGGCCCGCCTCGAGGCCTTTCTTCCCAAGCAGAACTATGCGATACGAACGGGCGTCCACCCCAACACCGCCTTCGGCATCGCCTTCGCCTTGGACTACGCCCGGGAGCTCGGCAACACGAAGCTCGAAGGCCTTCTCGTCGACCGCAGCCGGTTCTACTACCTGGACGACCGCAATGTCCCCGCCGCCTGGGAGCCGGGTGGGGAGGACTTTTTCTCGCCCGCGCTCATGGAAGCCGATCTCATGCGCCGCGTACTCAAGCCCGGGGAGTTCGCTGCTTGGTACAGCAACTTCCTGCCCGAGTTGCCGAAAAATCTGGGAAGTCCGGCCACGGTGACGGACAGGTCCGACCCTAAACTCGTCCACTTGGACGGCCTCAACCTGTCACGAGCGTGGGCGATGAGAGCGGTCGCCAGCGCACTCCCGCCCGGCGACCCGCAAAGAAGGGTCCTGCTGGAGTCGGCGGAGCGTCATTTGACCGACGCTCTCGCCAATGTCGCCAGCGGCAACTATGAAGGCGAGCATTGGCTCGCCACCTTCGCCGTCTACGCCCTCACGACTCCCAGCCCCTAGCTGCCCGCTGCCGACGGCGTCGAGGCGCCCGTCCGCCCTCGACGTCTCGTGCCCGCGCTCGACATATGCAGCCGGGCATAGAGTACGGACCTCCGCAGAGCCTCATCCCCGCGCATCTGCGGATGCCTTGCTCGAGGCCTCTCTCGTCACAAGAAGCTTAGCCAGGGCTCGTGGCGCCGGTGCTTCAGGCCTTCAAACCAGCGGCAGGGGAAATACAGGGCTACCACCACCCCGACCGTGACGAGGTAGAGCAAGCCCAGCCCCCAGGTGTAACCATCGGGGGGCGGGGGAGGCATCATGGGATGGTTCGCCATGAGCCAAGGGCTCACTTCGCCGAGCCGCAGCAGGGAGACGAGAATTGCCGCGGCGTGGATGAGCGGTATGTGAAGGACGTAGAAAAAGAACGGGACTCGCCCGAAGACGGTCAAGACCTGCGCGGCCGCGCCCTTGGCATGCTCGAGGAGTGGGATCAAAGCAATCGTCGGCCCCAGCGTCATCAGGAGGAAGTCGAGCGATGCCGGGTACTTGTTGGTGTTGAGAAACGACAAGAGCGGCGGGAGCCTTGACTGCGGCCCGCCCCACGGTGACGGATTGCCGTAGAGATTGAAGCCGCGCAGAACCAGGAAGAGGGCGATCGCGCCGAGCCCAAGCGCGAGGCAGACCTGACGACGGGGTCTTGGCGCCATGAGCATCACCACCCCGAAGGCATAGCCCAGCGCCATGACGCCGATCCAGGGCACGATCGAGTAGAGCACCGCCAGCGTCGGACCGTCCTTGCCGAGGGCAACGGGGCCGCCAAAGTAGAGTACCTGCCAAAGCGGCGCCAGCCAGCTTCCCTGCAGCGCTGGCAACAGCCGGGGCGCCAGCCCATCCATGACGTTGTGGCCACCGACGATGGTGAGGCCAAATACGGCGATGACCGCGGTGGGCAGGCGAATGAGAGCGGCCATGAGGATCATGCACCAGCCAATGACCCAGAGAATGCCGGCGAGCAAGTAATGCCCGTAGTCGAGGTTGAAGGTCCACGCCAGGCGGAGAACCGTCAGCTCCAGCAACACCAGCCATGCCCCCCTGATCAGCAGCGACCGGGCGAGTGCCCCCGGGTCCCTTAGCTTCGTCCCCTTCAGGAAGGCGCTGGTACCGGCCAAGAACACGAAGGCGGGTGCGCAGAAGTGGGTCACCCAACGCGTGAAGAAGATGCCTGGCGACGGGCCGCCTGCTGGAAGGCCGGAATAAACGCGCACGTGATCGATGGCCATGAGGACCATCACCGCGCCCCGAATGATGTCAATGGACGGGATTCGTTGCCACGTCGTGGCGCTAGGCTGACGCCCTAGGCCAACGACAGGCGCAGGATGGCTGTCCGGGGAAACAAGGGAATTCATCTGTGGCTCTCTCCGTCCGTTCTCTTGCTGCACTCTCAGCCGCTCCGCTGCCTTTCCTATGTGGTGGGCTTGTCTCCAAGCGGCTTCTCCAGTTCACGATAGGCCCGGTTAACGAAGACTTCGAGGAAGTAGCTCTTGAATTCAGCCAGCCGGCGATCCGGAAGGCCGAGATCGACGGTATAGCGTAGGGCATCATTCAGTAGCAGAGTCATCGTCTGCTCTAGGGTCGCGCCCTTCTCCTTCGCGTCCTTGACGTCGGCCAGCAGATGTTGGAAAAGCCTCAGGTTCTGGTGAAGGTAGGTCTTGTCACGCTCGACGTCGCCGTGCCCGGGAATAATGATGGAGCTTTCGAACGAGTTGAGCCTCTCGAGGGTTGCGATCCACTCCTGCGGATAGGTTCCACCTACCGCAAACGGCACGGGGCTCACCAGGATGTCACCGGTGATCAGGATCTTGTCCCCCGGAAGGTAGACGTAGGTGTCACCCGGTGTGATCGCACGCGCATGCAGCACGCGAAGCTCCCGACCACCGACATAGAGGGTCGCCGATTCGCCAAAGGTGACGGTCGGGAAGGTGTAAGTGACTGAGCGCTTCTGCCGGAGGAAGTCCTCGTCGGCGGCTAGCAACTCCCGCCTGCTTGCAAGGTCGGCTTCGGGCGTGTGATTCGCTTGTGATGCCGCGAGTTGTTGCTTCTGCCGCTCGATGTAGTTGGGGAGATCTCGTTCGAGACCAGGCGCGTTCCAGGGTACGGCAACGTTGATCATCTGGTCACGATTCGTCTCATGGGAAAGAAACTGGACGGTTGGAAAAGCGGCCTTGAACACTTGGTTGCCACCCCAGTGGTCCCAGTGCCAGTGCGAGTTGATGACGAAGAGTACGGGTTTGTGGGTGAGCTTGTGAACCTCGGAGAGGATGGCCTGGCCGCTGGCCGGCGTGCCGCTCGTATCGAACATCACGACGCCGTCGTCGGTCAGGATGGCAACGGAATTCCCGCCGAAGCCGACGTCCCCGTAGCGCGAGGTCGTGAAGAGGTAAATGCCCTCCGCAACTCTGGACATGGTGACCTTGCCAAAGTCGGCGGGGAAGCCGATGGAAGCCAGTGCGACGAGACCAATCGCTAACGAGAGGAACTTCACCTGAAGAGCCGGTGCGCCGGTCACACGAAATCCAATGTCTTGCATGCTGGCGAGCTGCCCCGCTGGAGAGATTATCCCATGCCACCTTGACTCCAACGGGATGGGCAGTCACCGGATGCGTCGGCCGGTGCCTGCAACACGGCGTTCGCGACGGCCGGGGCGACTAGGGTGCCCGAGGCTCGTCGAAGATGCTCTAGCCGCAGATCATGGCATCAGGAGGTCCACCGGCGCCCGGCGACCTTCCCGACGCGCTGCACTGGCTGGAAACAGCCGAGCGTGAGCGCTCCGAGAAGCTCGTTGACGATGTACAGGACCCGGAGTCCGCGTCCTCGTTGGAGACGAGCGGTATGTCCGGCTCCTGCGGCTCGGCCTCAAGCCGCCGGTATCGCGCCCGGTCCCGATCGCCGCGGTCTTCTAGATTCGATCCACGGGCGTCTGGCGAGCCAGAGGGCCGGCGGTCAGCGGCGTTGCGGGCACTCCTCGAAGGTCATGGTCGTGAACCCGCTGGGCACGTTCTCGGGGGCCAGTCGGCAGAGGCTCTGCCGCTTGGCACGCTCATCCAGAAGCCCGTCCCTTACGAAAGCGACCAGGTTGCTGAGCTCCGCAGGGGTGAGCTCGATCGGCTCCGCGAGGAGCGGGTCAATCCGGTCCAGGACGGGCTCGATTGGCCCCAGTCGGTGGGTGAGGTCCGGAGCCACGCCGGCGGCAACGGGGTCATAGCTGCGCGCCGACTCGAAGACGTTCAGATGGTGCCTTATCGCATCTTCAATACGCGTGAAAGCGCCGTTGTGGAAAAAGGCCGGCTGGAGCGCGGCGTTGCGGAGCGGGGAGGACCGGAACTTGTAGCGGTCGGCCGGATCACCTGTGACCTGCTCCAGACCGAAGTCTTCGTCCTGTCCCGGGCCGTCGAAGATCACGTTTCCCTTTCCGACCCCGAAGAAGGGAGCGATCTGGGGGACCCCGACGACGTGCATCTTGAAGTCGCTGAACATCTCGTTGGACGTCCCCGCGACGGAGTGGCACTTGTAGCATTCTCCCTTGCCAAAGAAGACGAGGGCCCCCTTCTTCTGACGAGTCGTCATGGCGTGGTCGTCCCCGCGCACGAACCGGTCGACGGGGGCGTCGGCGAAGACGATCGTGAACTCGAACTCGGCGATCGCCCTCCCGAACATGCTGAAGTCGATGAGTCCCCCGGCCGCCACCTCGGGGAAAAGGGCGCCAAAGAGCTCACGGTAGGCGGGCGAACCGTTCAGGCGCCCCAGAACCGCCTGGCGGATGGGCTCGTTGCGGAAGCCGCTGGCGTCGGGCGGCGGAACAATCCCGCCCTTGCCGTCGTCGAACTGGTCGAACTCGGGGCCGATGGTGCCCTTGGTCCCGGTGAACCCCGCCACCTCGACCATCTCGGTGGGAGGCATGTGCCCCTGGGCGATCAGGAGGTGCGTCACGATGGGGTCGAGGGGTGGGAAACGCGTGGTTCCCTCGGGAGGCGGAAACTTGAAGCCCAGCGAGTTGTCGAACGGATTCCCGGAAAGAGCCGAGAAGCGCCCGTTCCACATGAGGTTGGGATAGAAGGCCGTGTTGGAAGCAAAGGGGGTGCGCCGTTGGTTGCGGGGGCCGGAGCGATTCGGGCCCACGAGATTGTTGTTCTGGATCCCGATGGCGATGGACTGGGTGTCGCCAAATGCCCGCGAGGGCGAATGGCATCCGCCACAGGTGTTGTCGTTGTGCAGCCCCCCTGCCTTGTCGAACCAAAGCAGCCGGCCGAGGTTGGCCAGATTCTGGTCGAGGCTCCGGCCGAGGCGAGGCTCGAGACTGGACTGGATCGCGCCGGTGAGGCCGGCCCGTCTCAGCGTCGCCCGCAGGTCCTCGTCGAGATCCGACGGCGGTTCGCTCCGAGAGCGGGAGATGGGGACGAGAAGGCAGAAAACGCTCGTCAAGACTGCGAAGGGAAGCTGTGATCGACTGTTCATCGCCCCTCCTTGCTCGCGCGCATGGCCATCGTGCTCGTGAGGACACGCGAGTCCTCTCGTGAAGGACGAATCCTTCCGCCATCCGGCGCAGGCCTGAAAGCCCACGCCGGGACCGAGCGACGGGGTGGTCTCATCGGCATATGCGCAAAAGAAGCAGGAATAGGCTCAGACCACAAAGGCGATTAGATTGGACGAATTGGTCAAACACCGAGCTGTCAGAGAGTTGAGAGCCAGCCACCGGAAGATACTGATTCGACGCACTGTCCGTCGATAAGTAGCCTGCAGTTCTTCCGCCTCTTCTTGAAACTGGTTGCCAGCTGCATCGCGAATGGCAAAGGCTTCTCCGGCTGGCCCCAGTAGGGGTATGATCTGGGTCGGATGGTGCGACGACTCTGTTCGGTGGTTTTGGTCGGTCTCTTGTCGGGTCTGTCTGCCTCGGCGCTTGTCATTCAGGCGAGCCTCGACGCACAGGCCTGCGCGTGCTCCCAGAGCGTGTGCTGCACCGGGCACCGCTCTCCCGCGGGCCCGCAGAAACCGTGCCATGGCTCCGAGCCGGCCCGAACTCTTCAGTGCCCCGGACCGGTCACCCATGCCGCGCTGTCGATTCCGAGCTTCCTCCTTCCCCGCGCCACTCCTCTGAAATACGCTTCCGTCGTGTCTCAGCTTCCTCCCGTTCGCTCATTCGTTCCAAGAGCAGGCTTTCACCGGATCGACTCGCCACCTCCCAAGGCTCTCCACCTCACCTGAGCGAATCGCGGCCACCGCTTCCGGGGCCGCATTCAGGGTCTGGTCATCCCGCAAGGGAGGTGGTAGATGCGAGTACTCCCGCTCGTCGTAGTCCTATTGGCCGCGCTTGCCCTGCCGGGCCCGCCCGCCCGGGCGTCTGTTCTTGGTGAAGTACGTGGGGTCGTGGAGGACCCGCAGCATCAAATGATCAGAGGCGCCACCGTGACCCTCAAGGCCCGGACCTCGAGCTTCTCGCAGACGGGGCGCACGGATGACTCGGGAGCGTTTGCCTTCAGCATGGTTCCGCTCGGTGACTACACGGTGACGGTCTCCCAGGACGGATTCGGCTCGGTTGAGAAGCCCGTCACCGTCCGCTCCTCAGGGACCCCCCTCGTGCGAATTCAGCTCCAAGTCGTGCGTCTTGCCCAGAGTGTCGACGTGGTGGCGACGCCGGAGGCCGTCGATTCCGATTCCCCGACCCCGACCGTGCTCCTCAGTCGCGAGGATATCTCCAAGACGCCCGGGGCCGGACGGACTAACAGCCTTTCCCTGATCACGGACTACGTGCCCGGCTCCTGGATGACCCACGACCAGCTCCACATCCGGGGTGGCCACCAGGTGACCTGGCTCGTCGATGGTGTGCCCGTGGCGAACACCAGCATCGCGAGCAACGTGGGGCCCCAGTTTGACCCTCGAGACATCGACTATCTGGAGGTTCAGCGGGGGGGGTACTCCGCGGAATACGGCGATCGAACCTACGGCGTGTTCAACGTCGTGCCACGGACAGGGTTCGAGCGCGACCGGCAGGCCGAGGTCACGGCTAGTTTCGGCAGTTTTCGCCAGACGAACGACCAATTGAGCCTTGGCGATCACTCCGAACGGCTCGCCTACTATGCGAGCGGGAACTTCAACCGCAGCGACTACGGCCTGTCCACCCCCACCTCTTCGATTCTCCACGATGATTCCCGTGGATATGGGGGCTTCGTCTCGCTCATCTACAACGCCTCTCCTTCGAATCAGATCCGATTGGTCGCGAGCGGTCGCGGCGACCGATACAGGGTCCCAAACGACATGGTTACCCAGGCCGCTGGCATCGGCGATGAAGAACGAGAAGCGGACAGCTTTGTGAATCTCTCCTGGGTCCATACCTTCGGGTCCGCAGTCCAAGTCGTGGCATCACCTTTCTTCCACTTCAATCGTGCGGACTACGTCGGGGGGGCGAGCGATACTCCGCTGATCCCCCAGGAGAAGCGGAGTTCTAACTACGCCGGAGCTCAGGTGGTCGTGAGCCTCCGGAAGGGTCGGCACGAAGCGCGCGCGGGCTTCTACGGCTTTCACCAGGCCGACGACGCTTTCTTCGGTCTCCAGGCTACCGACGGCAGCGGGCTGAACCTTCAGCACCAGGAGAAGCCGACAGGGAACCTCGAAGCACTCTTCGTGGAAGACCAGTACCGGGCAACGGGGTGGCTCACATTGACGGCCGGCGTGCGGCTCACGCACTTTGCGGCTTCGGTCAGCGAGAATGCGGTGAGTCCACGCGTTGGGGGGACGATCCGGATCCCCAGGCTTAGGTGGACTTTGCATGGGTTCTACGGGCGGTACTACCAGGCGCCGCCGCTCTCCACCGTCTCCGGCCCCCTCCTGCAATTCGCTCTCGATCAGGGCTTTGGATTCCTGCCCCTGCGGGGAGAACGCGACGAAGAGCACCAGGTCGGGCTGACCATCCCATTCAAGGCCTGGGCTCTCGACACCAACTATTTCCGGACCGGGGTCAGGAACTTCTTCGACCACAACGCGATCAACAACTCGAACATCTTCTTTCCCATCACGGTCGATCGTGCCCGGATCCGAGGGTTCGAAGTGACCCTCCGCTCGCCCAGGACATGGAGTGCGGGGGAGGTCTCGCTTGCGTATTCATTGCAGCACGCCGAAGGCCAAGGAGGGGTGACCGGGGGGCTGACCAGCTTCGCCCCGCCTTTGAGCGGCAGGTACTACCCGCTCGACCACGATCAGCTACACACGCTGAGTCTTTCCCTTCGCGCCAACCTTCCCGCCCACGTCTATGCGGCAGCACTCGTTCACTACGGTTCCGGCTTCTCGGATGGGACCCAGCCGCCGCCAGCTCACCTCCCCGGCCGCGCAACATTCGATCTCTCGGCGGGAAAGGAGTTTGGCTCCAAATGGAGGGTCGCCGTCCACGCGCTCAACGTGTCGGGTGAATCTTTCCTCCTCGACAACAGCGCCACCTTCGGGGGTACCCACTGGTCTGAGCCAAGACAGGTCTACGGTGAGTTACGCTACCGCTTTCACTACTGATGCCGACCAGGAGCGGAATCCTGCGCGCGGCCGTTCGGTGCCCCTCCTGGGGCGGACCGGCCTACCATCTAGGTCCACACTTTCGGGTAGCCGCCCCGGATGCGGACGAATCCTGGCCGGGCGGGGAGGGCAGTCCCCGGCCCCGTCCCTTCCCCCGGGACGACGCTCCAGGAGTGAGTTTCGCATCGCGAGGCCTCTGCCCTCACCGAGCTTTCCATCAGAGCGACGAGAAGCGCCCTCCTCAGCATGTGATTGACAGACAATAAGTTAGAAGGACGCCGAGAACGACGCGCGCACCGTGAACGGCTCGAGCGGGTGCGTGTGGATGTCGTTCACGCCCTCAACGGGCTCCCCTGGGAGCCGCGACACGTAGTAGTAGTCGATGTCGCTGACTCTGGCGTTCGTCAGGTTGAAAGCCTCGACCGCGAAGCTGTACCGCGGCGAGATCCGGTATGCCGCGCGAGCGTTCAGGGTCGTCGAAGCCTTCGACCGAACGCTATTGTCCTCGATCAAGGAACGCGGACCGAAATAGCGCAGACGCAGGCTCGCTGAAAGCGGTCCATGCCCGTCGGCCGTCACTCCGGCCGAGGCGACACCCTCGACTGCTCCGGGAATGCGATCGCCGATCAGATCCTGGCCCCGGAAGCGCGCCTTCGAATATGCGAGGTCGGCGTCCAGCATGAGCCACGGCGCGGGAGTGTAGACGTTTGACCACTCGAAGCCGAGCCGCCGGCTCGGCCGGCCCGCCACGGTCGTCCCCGCGTCACCGACAAACACCAGTTCCGAGGCGAGGTCGAGCAGCCAGCCTGCTACCGTGCTATGGAAACGGTGGACGGCGAGCGTGCGTGCGCCCACCTCCGCGCCTTTCGCGCGGACGATCGGGTCGACCGAGAGGGTGGGACGCCCCGTGCTCGGGTCACGGGTCTCAACCGAACCGCGCGCGTCGTTGCTGTGGAAGCCCCAACCCCAGTTGAAGTAGATCTCCGTATTGTTCCAAGGACCAAGGATGAGGCTGAGCTTCGGGCTCGCGAGCGAGGAGATGCGGGTTCCCGAGTTCCGGGGATCGTCGCTCCGCACGTTGAAGTGGTAGACGTCATCCCGGAGGCCGACGACGGTCCTCGTCACGGGGGTCCACTGGATGCTGGTCTGGAAGAAGAGGGCGCCGCTCGACTGATCGACGCTGTCCTGCCGGATGGTGTCGAGCCGCTGGCGAGCCTCGGTGTGGTAGAGGCCGAGCGTCGGGATGTGGTCGAAGCGCCCCTGGAAACCGCCGACGCTCTCGGTGTCCTTTCCGAACCAGTGGCTCAGGAAGTGTTGGCTGACGCTGCCGCCGAAGATGTCGCGACCGTCCTTCTGCTCGAACTGATCACCGTGGATGGGATCGTGCAGATAGTAGGTGAAGTCCGAGAAGAGGTCGAGGCCGTAGTCGATGGCGTAGACTTTGACCAGGGTCAGGCCCGCGCCCGTGCTCTTGCGCCACTGGCCGGCGAGGGAGTAGCGATGAGTGCGTCCCCCGTCGGTGGGATCGATGTAACCGAAGCGGTCGATGCGTCCACTCGCGATCGCGCGCTCCGGCACCTGGTCGGTTGAGTTCCAACGGCCCGAGTAGGCCATGGCCGTGAGACTGAAGCCGTTCTGCTGGTCGCCCTGGCTGAAGCGCAAAACGCCGTTCCACTTATAGTAGTTGTCGGCGCGCACCCAAGGTCCGTCGCTGTGGTGAGCCTCGCCGGCGTAGAGGAGCTGGCCGGCTCCGAGTCTCGTCGACCCCGCGAATAGAAGCCGGGCGAAGCCGTCTCCGCCCCCCTCGACCTTGAAGAGCGTTCGGTCCAGAGTGTTCAGATAGTTCACGTTGACGGCGCCGGCCGCCGAGAAGTCGCCCTCCTCTGCGGAATAGGTCCCCTTTTGGTACTGGACGCCGGAGACTAGCTCGGGGATGAGGAAGTTGTTGTCGGAATATCCCTGTCCGTGGGCGTGCGTGGGCATGTTGACCGACGCCCCCGCCACCGAGGTCGCAAGGTCGGTCCCATGATCGATGTTGAAGCCGCGGACATAGTACTGGTTGGCTTTTCCCTCCCCGCTGTGCTGACTGACGACCACGCCCGGCACGGCCTCGTAGACCTCGCCGGAACGGAAGACCGGCCGCGCCGCGATCTCCTGTGCCGTAACGATACCCGTTGAGCCCGCCTCGGCGAGACCGAGCAAGCCGTCACCCGGCACGTCCAGATCCGTGAGGCTGCGGAAAGTTCTTTGGCCGGTTACAAGCACGTCGGCGTTGAGGGCGACGCGCAGCGTGGCCTCGACTCTGACCGTTGAGCCCGCGCCAACTTCCACCGTCCGCACAGCCGTCACGAAACTGGGCAAACGGAACGCAACTTGGTATCGCCCGGGAGGAAGATCGGCGATCTCGAAATCGCCGTTGACGCCGGTCGTCGCGGAGCGGTCGCCCGAACCAGTGAGCGCGTGCAATTCGGCCGTCACGCCCGGGAGGGGCCGGCCAGCGTCGTCCCTCGCCAAGCCCTGAAGGCGAGCAACCGCTCCAGCACTGAGAGTCGGTGCGACGGCAAGGAAGAGAGCCAACGTCCAGGTCATGTGTCGTCTAACCGTGGCGTTAGACCGATTGGCCCCCAAGGTGATTCTTCCCGTTCCCCTTCGCGTCCGGCGCCCGAGGGCACAAAGGACCGTCGAGATCTCGTCCGTATGGAACGCGCCACGAGAGTATCTCCGAGAACGGGATCTAGAGCGACAGAAGCAGCTGAGGCGCGGGCCCTCCAGCCGACGGAGTACTCGGGGCGGGGCCGCGAAGCCCTGCCGCGGTCACCTGCGGGCCTTCGCCCAGCCTATGGTGCCCGCCCGGGACGCGCCAGCCGTCGGCGCGTTCGTCGGGCCTATCGGGCAAGCAATGCTCCCGAACAGGCGCGCGGTGTAGAAAACGCGATTGGCCCACTCTTCAGCCATGAACCGCCCCAGGGCCTGAAGCGCCGGGGGATCGATGGGGAAGTGAGCGACTGCGGAGGAGCGACGGCCGCTGAGAACGCCACTCGTGCACGTCCGGCCTCAAGCACTCCGCGCGGGGGGCGGGCTGTCCGTCCGGGTCGATGCCGCCCAGCCCGCGCTCCGAAACACGAGGAGCTGACGACCGAGGCGCAGCACGTCTCCGTCGCGGAGCGGTGTCGGCCCGTCGAGCCGCCGCTCGCACAAGAAGGTCCCGTTCTTGCTCGCGAGGTCCTCGATCGTCGAGCGGTCCTCCGTCACGACGATGCGCGCGTGGCGTCGTGACACGCCCGGAGCATCGATGCGGACCGACGCCTCCTCAGACCGGCCCAGTACGTTGTCTCCAGGTTTTAGGACGAACACCGATTCCTCCCAGATGAGCCGAGCGGCGGGAGGCGGTTCCCTCTCAGCTCCGGCAGCGATCTTTCCGCTGAAGGCATAGCCGAAGCCGTGGATGGTGCGCAGGAACCGCTCTTGCCGCCGGTCGTCCGCCAGCGCCTTGCGCACCTGCGCCACCAGCCCGGTGAGGCTTGACTCGGACACGAAGGTGTCTGGCCACAGCCGCCCATGGATCTCGGTCTTCGAGACCGCCTCGGGACGACGCGCCAGCAGCAGTTCCAGGAGCTCGAAGGCTTTGGGCTCCAGGTGCACTTCCGTTCCGCTCCGGAAGAGCTGACGGGTCGCCGTTTCGAGGACGAACTCGGAGAAAGAGACGCGCATCAGCCGTCCCGGAAATCCTGCGAATAGCGTCCGAAGTCCCTCAGGACTTTGCGACGTCCGCCGCGCATATTTCAGAGTGGAACGTAACGGAACTCGCCTGGCCAGGCGGCTCCCGGAAAGGAGTCGCCGATGTTCCCTCAGCGCTCATTCGTCGTCGTCTTCTTCCTGGTCGCGGCCGTCCTTCCGTTCGGCCGACGTCTCGAGGCCGGATCCCGGCCCGTTGCCGAGTTTCGTGCACTCGCTTCATACGACGGGGGCGTCGTGGAGCGCGTGAGAGCGCGCGCCGCGGCGCGTATGGACGATCCCGAGTGCGGCAAGCTCCTGACGGACTTCAGGGATCGCGGCGGGCGCACTCTGGAAGCGAACCTGCAACCGCTGGGCGTCAGCCCCTCCCAATACCTCCTCCAGCTCTCGTTCCTAGACGGGTCTTCGCTGCCCGCGTGCCGGACACCGGCGGTGATCATGACGGTCACCCCGGGCGTGCCCCGCGTCTTCGTCTGCCCCGCGGGCGGCGGGCGGCTCAACGCCCGCCTCTCCCAGATCGAGTTCGAGAGCGGGTTCCTGGCCGAGGCCATGATGATCCACGAGATGCTTCACACTCTCGGGCTGGGCGAGAACCCGCCGAGCACATTCGAGATCACGGAACGCGTCCGCCAGCGGTGCCGCTGATCTTCATGCCCCGCGTCTTGCAAGCAGGGCCGTGCTGGCCAAAGCGAGTAGCGCGAGCGCCAAGGTCAGGCCCCGCCCGGGGCGAAGCGGAGAGGGTACGCCGACCTCGAAGACCGCCTGGAGGCCGAAGGCAACGTCGCGAGCAGATTGGAAGCGTTCCTCCGGGTTCCGCTCGAGGCACCGCCGGACCACGCGGTCGAGGGCCCGCGGGACAGGCCGCGAGATGACGGAGATCTCGGGCGGGTCCTGAGTGAGCAGCGCCGCGAGCGTGTCCGCCGGGGTCGGCCCTGCGAAGGCTCGGCGGCCGCTGAGCATTTCGTAGAGGACCGCGCCCACGGCAAAGATGTCAGAGCGGGCGTCGGCCGGACGGCCGCGCGCTTGTTCGGGGGCCATGTACCCGCAGGTACCGACGAGCAGACCCGGCTCGGTGGGCGTGCGGGCGTGGCTGCCGCCTGCGAAGGACCCTAAACCGCGTGGGCCCAGCGTGGCCAGGCCGAAGTCCAGGATCTTGAGCTGTCCGCTCCGCGTCAGGAAGATGTTGTCGGGCTTCAGGTCGCGGTGGACGATCCCCCGCGCGTGCACGGCGGCGAGCCCCTGGCAGACCTGGACGCCATAGTCAACGACCTTGGAGACCGGCAGGGGCCCGCTGTCCAGCCGCTGGCGGAGCGTCTGTCCGTCCAGCAGCTCGAAGACGGCGTAGTCGACGCCATCCTGAGAGCCGACGTCGTGGAGGGCGAGAACGTTCGCGTGGCTGAGGCCGGCGACGATACGTGCCTCCTCCTCGAAACGCTGCAGTCGTCCGGGATCGCGGACGCGGTGGCCAGATAGGACCTTAACCGCGACCGCGCGGCCGAGGCGGGTATCGACAGCGCGGTACACCTCGCCCATGCCTCCCGCGCCCAGGGAGGAATCCACTCGATAGGGGCCGAGACGGTCGCCAGATGCCAGGAGCGGCTCGTGGGAGCGCTTGACCGAACGCGACGCCCGGCAGCCGGATGCGACTGAGTAGAGGCTGCCGAAGGCCATTGGACCCGACTTGGGGGTCGTTCGGAGCACGGGGCCACTCTGACTCGCCCACATGACGGGCGCTACGGCGGGGAGGGCCGGAGGTAAGGCACGTGGAGCCTCGAGAGCCCCGCCGACCTTTGGCGGACGCCGCGGGAAGCGTGAACGGCACGTTGAGGACGCAGACTCCGGCATGATCATCCACCTCTGAAGGCAACCTACGGCGGCGAGGGCGGGATGTCCTGCCCGATTCGGCCGATGGTGGGCGGCGGTCGGCGGGCGGGGGATCTACCACCCGCCGATCCCGATCCCCAGTTCACCGATTTGAACGTGCAGACCGGGGCCATCCGCCTGTATCTTGTCCGCGAGAGGTGATGGACATGGTGGAGCGGACGGGGGCAAGGGCGCGGGCTGATCGGCAGGAGCGGGTGGCCAAGATAGTCTGGGGAAGCCTCTTCGTCGTGATGGGAGTACTCTTCACCCTGCACGACATGGGGCGCATCGACCTCGGGGAGCCCGCGCGCCAGTTCGACCCTCAGCACGCCGTGGACGGCAGCTTTAAGACCCGCTGGTCGTCGGAATTCCGCGATCCACAGTGGCTGACCGTGGATCTTGGGGTCGCCACTCCCCTGAGCCGCGTCCGGCTCAACTGGGAGGCGGCCTATGCAAGGGACTACGAGTTGCAGGTCTCGAGCGACGGCGTGAATTGGACGACCGCCCGCCGAGTGAGGGGGGCGGTGGGCGGGATCGAGGAGCAGGAGGTGGACGCGACGGCCCGTTACGTCCGCCTCATGGGAACCCAGCGCGGCACGCCGTACGGCTATTCCCTCTGGGAGCTACAGGTCTTCGATTCCGCGGGCACCCTCGTCTCCCAGGGGAAGCCCGCGACGGCGTCGTCCGTGGAGGATCACGGCGCGTTCGTGCTGTGGCTCCGGTTCTGGCCGCTCCTGATCATGGCGACCGGCTTGCCCCTTCTCCTGGCGCCCCGCGACGACACGACTCAAGTGGTAGGCATGGTCATGACCGCCGCGGGGGCGTTCCTGCAGCTCCAGGGCCTCGGCCTCGTCTCCTGGGGGTTCCGGCAGACGTCGTCGGTCGTCCTGATGGTGGTGGGCGTCGTGATCCTGCTGCAGTCGCTTCGGCGGCGCGAGCGGCCCGATGAGGGCGGGGCTGGACCTTCGGGGGGCACGTTGTGAGAACGGCCTTCTCCGCAAGCACCGACCGCAGCCGCACCGCGCTCGCCCTCGTCCTAATCGCCATCGGCCTGATCTTCACCCTGGACAGCGCAGGAGTCCTGGGCACGGGAGTCGGCAGGTGGTGGCCGCTGCTCCTCATTGGAGCGGGCATCGTCAAGGTAAGACAGCCGCGGGAGGACGGCCAGCGGGCCGCCGGAACCGCGTTCCTCCTCCTCGGGGGCCTCTTCCAGTTGACGAGTCTCCTGGCCTCCGGGTCTTCGTGGGCTCTGCTCATGGTGGCCATCGGGGTGTTCCTGCTGCGGCAGGGCGTCGAGGGGCCACGGGCGGAAGCGGTCTCGGAATCGCCCTACCTGGATGACATGGCGCTCATCGGCTACCTCAAGCGCAGCCACCCATCCGTCGATTTCCGCGGCGGCTCCGTCACCGCCGTCATAGGCGGCGTGGAAGTCGACCTTCGGAAGGCGACCTTGACGAGCGGCACCGCCTACCTTGATGTCTTTGCCTTCTGGGGAGGGATCGAGATCAAGGTTCCGACCGGGTGGAAGGTGGATGCGAGGGTTGTCCCCGTGATGGGCGCCTTCGAGGACAAGGTGGACTCCCTCTCCGCCTCCGGCGGGCCAGGACTGGTGGTGCGCGGCCACGTGATCATGGGCGCCGTGTCGATCAGGTCCTGAGCGTGCACCCCGTCCTTGCCGACCGCCGCCGCTTGGCGATGTACATGACGGCCTCGGTGCCAGTGGCCCTGGCGGGAACGGCGTTCCTCGCACAGGGCCGCAACGCTCTGCCTGCGGCGTCGGCGGCGCTGATCGCGTTTCCCCTGTCCGTGGCTGTCACCCTTCTTCTGCTGCCCGTCTGGTACCTGTGCCGCGCGCTGCCGGTCGACGAGACCTCCGCCTCCCGTCTCCTGCTCACCCATGCCGGTGGAGCGCTGCTCACGGGCCTGGCCGCCGCCTACCTCGGAGGAGCTCTAGCTCGCCTCGCCGGCTCCACGCGCCCTGGTGCGGGGATCGAAGGCTCTTACGCGACCCGCTCCACAGGGGTCATAGCCGCGGGGGTCCTGGTCTACGTCCTGGCCGTGTCCTTCCACTACGTGCTCCTGGGCGTGGATGCCACTCGGCGCGCCGAGCAGCACTCCATGGAGCTCTCGATCCTGGCCCGCGAGGCGGAGCTCAGAGCGCTGCGGGCCCAGGTCCACCCGCACTTCCTTTTCAATAGCCTGAATTCCATCAGCGCGCTCGTGTCCATCGATCCCCTGCGCGCCCGCGAGATGTGCATCCTGCTCGCGGAGTTCTTCCGGAGCACGCTCGCCCTCGGAGAGAAATCCACGGTGACTCTGGAGGAGGAGGTCGCGGTCGCCCGGACCTACCTGGCGATCGAGGGAATGCGGCTCGGCACGCGGCTGTCCGTCGACGAGTGCGTCGACGAGGCGGCGCGGGGCTGTCGGCTGCTGCCCCTCCTCCTGCAACCGCTCGTCGAGAACGCCATCCGGCACGGCATCGCCACCTGCCCGGAGGGCGGTGTGCTGCGCATCGAGGCCCGCACCGACGGGCAGCGCATGCGCATCAGTGTGGAGAACCCGTTCGATCCCGATGCGCCGCGCCGGCCCGGGGTGGGCGTCGGGCTCGCCAACGTCCGACGCCGGCTGCTGGCGGCCTACGGGGATCGCGCGCTGGTCGAAGCTGTGCGCGGCGCCGATCGTTTCCGGGTGGCGATCTCCATGCCCGCGGAGGTTGTGGAGTGATTCGCGTGCTGATCGTCGACGACGAGGCCCCCGCGCGGGCCCTCCTCCGCGAGATGCTTGCCGGGGAGCCGGACGTGGAAATCCTGGGCGAGGCCGCCACCGGGCTGGAAGCGGTCAAGGCGGCGACGGATCTCGAGCCGGAGGTGGTTTTTCTGGACATCGAGATGCCGAAGCTTGACGGCTTCGAGGTCCTGGAGCTCCTAGATCCCTCGATCGCGGTCGTCTTTGTCACCGCCTACGATAGCCATGCCCTGCGCGCCTTCGAAGTGCACGCGGTCGATTACGTGCTGAAGCCCTACCGGGCGGCGCGCCTTCGCGAGGCCTTGGCGCGCGCCCGCGCTCGGGTGGGGGAGCGGCCCGACGCCACTCTCCTTGCCAACGCCGCCCGTCGGCCCGGAGAGTACGCGCAGCGGGTCGTGGTGAAGGACGGCGCGCACATCCAGGTGATCCCCATCGAGCGGCTGGACTACGCCCAGGCCCAGGACGACTATGTCGCCCTGCGCACGGACGGGAAGACGTTCCTCAAGACGCAGACCCTGGCAGGCCTCGAGGCGAGCCTTGACCCGTCGCAGTTCGTCCGCGTCCATCGCTCGTTCCTCGTGCGTCTCGATCGCATCCGGGCTCTCGAGCCCTACGGCAAGAACGACCACGTGGCCATCCTGGCCGACGGCACGCGCGTGCCGGTGAGCCGGGAGGGATACACCCGCCTCCGGGAGCTGCTGGAGTAGCCTTCATCTGCCCGTGGCCGCTGCGGGTGCTCGTGGGCCTCGCTGCCGTGGACCCTCAGGAGCGGGACGGCCGGGCGGTACTTGTCAATATGTCCGGCAAGGGTGATCCGCCCGTACCCGTCCTAGACGGGTTCAGAGCGCCCTTCATGAGTCGCTTCGGGCGGGCGGGACCGCCGATGACCGGATCTTCCGGCCGGTCTGCCGGTGTCGGTAGACTTCACGGCCGCTTCTGCCGCCCGCGAAATATGCTTCAATCGAAAAGGTCTTGACCGTGGGGACTTCCCTAGAGGCCCCAGATTGCGGGCAAACCATCGATGAGTCACATGAGCCCGATCGAGATCGCCGTCGCGCTCGCCGGGGACTTGCTGATCCTGGCGGCCGTGGTCGGGATTGTCATTCGGCGGCGCTACCGCAACTGCCCCACGTTCGTGCTGTACCTGGGGGCGGTGCTGACGTTCGACCTCCTGGTGATTTTCGGGCCAGCGTGGTTTTACACCCGGATGCCTGGGTCCTGAAGGAGGTCTTCGTCGCCGCCCTCCGCTTCGGGGTGGCTCTCGAGCTGTCCTTCCGGACCTTCCGCGCGTTCCCGGGAGCGCGGTCCACGGCGAGGGGCGTCGTGCTTCTACTCTTGGCCGTGACGTTTGCTACGGTGTTGGCCGTGACCGGGGATGGTAGCCAGAGCACGGCCTCCACTCCCCCTACGTTCGAGCTGACCGCGGGACGCATCCAGCCGCGCTTGGTGAACGGGACCATCTGGTTGTTCACGGCCATCGCGGCCACGATCCTCTGGTACCGGCTTCCCGTAGATCCCTTTCACAAAGCCATCCTGATCGGGTTCGTACCTTACCTGCTCTTCTTCACCATTGGCCTCAACGTTCTAGACAGCTATGGCTGGGACCTTCGGACCCTCGTGAACTACGCGGACGTGGGCGCCTATATTGCTCTCATGGCTTACTGGGCGCGCGCGGCTTGGCTGCCCGCTCACGAGAGCCAGGGGGGCCCTCCGCGAACATTCTACGAAAACCCTTTCGTGAAGGACCCTTTCCTAACAGTGATGCTGTGGCTGCTGCTGCTCACGATCGTCGTGGTCTGGCACTTTGCCCAGACCCAGAGGAAGACGCGGACGAGGTTCAGCGAGTTCATAGTCCAGGAATGCGGCCAGATGACGGATGTCTGAAGTCCGCGATGAGCTGCCCGGGACGCGCCGATTCATAGCTGACGCCAGCAGAAGCTGCCCTCAGGTGAGCATCCGCCGAGGGCTCTACTTAGCAGGAGGCGGTCAGAGTGCTCGAGCTCAGCATGTTGGGACCAACGCCATTCTGTCAACCGAAACGGCAAGCGGCACCTGCTCCTTAGCCCGCGGCTGGCGGCGGGGTCGGCGTGCCCACAGCCGTCGACCGGGCGGGGAGGAACAAACGGACGCCCAGCGCCATCAGACCTCCGACGAAGAGGTAGACCACCGAGGTGGCGCTCAGGCACGCGCTCATGCCCCAGCGCTGCGAGACGGCCGCCATGGCCACTGGAGCGGTGCCGCCGCCCAGCCAGCCGATCGCGTTCATCGCCCCCACCGCTGTTGCGCGACGGTTCAGCGGCACCACGTCGTAGAGAGCGGCCCAGATGTTGGCGTCATAGACCCCCTTGAAGCAGCCGAAGCCGACCATCGCCAGGACCAGCACCGGCACCGAGAGCGTCCAGCCAGTGACGAAAAGAAAGGGTACTCCGGCCAATAGGCCGAGAGCCTGCGTCATCATCCGGCCACCGTGGTGGCGCCGGACCCAGCGGTCCGCGAGCCACCCTCCGGCCAGGACGCCGGCTATAGACGCGATCTGGATCCACGCTGTCGCGTTCAATCCGGCCATTGACAGGCTCATCCCGAACTTGCGGCCCAGGAACGACGGCATCCAGGTGAGGAAGATCGCGGCCACGAAGTTCGCGCCCAGGAAGACGGCGACGAGCACCCAGACGATCGGCAGGCCGAAGACGTCGTGGATCGCCCCCCGTAGGGTCGATGTCTCCACCCCGACGTCGGCCGGTGCGAGATCCGCCCGCCCCCGCTGCGGCTCGCGCAGGAATCCAAGTAGGGCGATCCCGAGGACGACGCCTGCGGCGCCGAAGACGTAGAAACCCGAGCGCCAGCCGTAGTGCTGCCCGAAGAAGCCGGCCGCGGTGCCACCCAGCACCGTGCCCGCGTAGACGCTCGATTGGTGAAGCGCCATCGCGCGCGAGCGCGTCTGTGGCCCGTGGTAGTCGGCGATGAGCGACATCGAGGCGGGGAAGTAGAAGGCCTCGCCGAAGCCCTCCAGCGCGCGGAAGATCACGAGGTGCCAGTACCTCGTCGAGAGGGCGGTGGCCAAGGTGACGAGGGACCAGAACACGAGGCCCCCGATGACGAGCCCTCGCCGGCTGAACCGGTCGCCCACGAAGCCGGCGAGTGGGAGGGCGAGGGCGTAGATCCACATGAAGAACCCGCCCACAATTGCGAGCTCGACATCACCCAGGCCCATCTCTGCCTGGAGCAGCGGGAACACGGAGAAGATGGCCTGCCGGTCTGCGTAGTTCAGCAAGCAGACCCCCCACAGCATCACCACGACCCACCAGCGATAGGATAGGAGGACGCCGCCGCGCATGCCGCCGCGCATTCTAGCCGGAGTTGGGGCCCGCGCCCGAAGCAACGGGAACTTCCGCTAGGCCGCGAAGAGGCGGTGGCATTCCGGAAACGACGTGCCCACCGTCAGATCGTCGCGGGTCAATTGCCCGGATCCGTCGCAGCTGCGAGAGCGTCGCGGAGAGGTCCTCGCGAGACTCAGTGGCCTCGCTAGTTGTCAAGAGCATGATTCGAGGGTCTAATGCGTGTCGACGGAAACGGGGTCAGTGTTGGTTGTTCCAGCGAACCGCGGTCACGGAGCGCCTGAAGCGCTGCTTCGCAGCGTGTTTTGAGGGCGCGCCGGCTCGGGGAGTAGATTGTGGTTGATGCAGGACCTGGGGGCCCCAGGCGGGGCCTCGCCATAACGTCTCTCGTTCTCGGAATCCTCAGCATACCGACCATAGGCCTCGTTGGCGTCGGTGCCATGCTCGGCATCGTGCTCGGCGTCGTTGCCCTGGTGAAGGCGAGGAATGCGCCCGCCGAGTACGGGGGGAAGGGCCTGGCGGTGACGGGGATCGCGCTCTCCGCGCTCTCCGTCCTCGTGATGCCCTTCGTGCTGGGCATCATCGCGGCGATCGTCATACCGAGCGTCCTGCGGGCGCGGGTAACGGCGAACGAGTCCGCTGCCATCGCCGACGTGTGCACGGTGGCGGCGGCCGAAACCGCCTACGCTTCCGCCAACGGAGGCTATTACGACACGCTCGAGTGCCTGGCCAAGCCGACCGCCTGCCTCCCCGGGCACTCCGGTACGGCGATGCTCGACGGCCAGCTGGCGACGGCGACGGTCAAAGGTGGGTATCGGCGCGTTTTCCAAGGTGTGCCGGCGACATCGGGCGCCCGCCCGGCTGCGGGGTCGCAATCCAGCCTGGCACACTATGCCTACGTGGCCATCCCCGTCGCACCGGGACAGACCGGTGTCCGCTCGTTCTGCGTCGATGACAGCGGCCGAATCTGCTACCTGGCCGACGGCTCTGAGCCTCCGGTCGTTGACGGCGCCTGCCCAACGAGGTGCACGGACCTGCGCTGAGCCAGGGGCGGGGGCCGCGAGCCCCACCGGGAGAGGCCGAAATAAGTCTCAAGGGTCCTCCAGGCGAGCTGGTCGGCGGCGGCCATGCCCACCGCAATCCCCGCCCTCTGGAGCCGCCGGCCCAGCCTTCGATTGCCGAGGAGCATCTCGAGAGCTGAGGTCTTGGCGAAGGCCTCCTCGGGAATAGCCGGTACGCCAAAGGCGAGACGGGTGAGGTCCGGGTCCTCGAGGTTGATGAGAGCGGGGCGGTGCTTGCGGCTGAGATGGACGAGGGCAGACCGCAGCAGCTCGCTCGCAACCAGGTCCACGACGGAGGTCAGCAGCACGACCAGCGCCCGACGCGACTCGAGCTTGGAAACCGTCTCCACGGCCAGGTCATAGGCGGGCTCGGTGAGGCGGGCCGCGAGGTCATAGAGCGCTCCATAGGCCAGGGCAACGCCCCGGCTGCCGGAGCGGACACGAATGACGCGCTCGATCCGGTCGGAGAATCCGATCACGGTGACGCGGTCGCCCCGGCTCACGGCGATCCGGGTCAGAGCCAGCGCCGCCGCTAGAGCGTGGTCGAGCTTGCTGCGTGCGCCATCGAGGGAGGTCATGGCGCGCGCGCAGTCGAGGAGGATCACGAGACGCGTCCCCCGCTCCCAGGTGTCCTCTCGCGACAAGAGCCGCTGGTGACGGGCCGAGGCCTTCCACTGGATGCGCGTCGGGGGGTCACCCGGCCGGTACTCCCGCAGCGCATAAGGCTCGGTCCCCGCGCTTTGTATTCGCAGCGGGGCCTGACCCAGTTCTCGACGGTCGGCGAGGGCGAGCAGCCGACCGACGCGTCCCTCCCAGCGGGTCTGGGGGTAGACGCGGCGCTCATCGGGAGAGAGCAGGTCCCGCTGCGACCAGGCCAGGCCCCAGGGTCCCAGCACGCGCACCGTGAGCGGCCCCACGGTGTGCTCACCACGCCAACGAGGAAGGATCTCGTACCGCCATGACGCCTCGTCGCCGGGTGCCACCGTGAGACGGTGTCTCAGGGGACCGGCCGCGAGGCCAGGATGAAGAGCCTCACGAGCAAGAAGGATGACGCGGGCGGGGGAGGAGACGCGGACCTCGACGGCAGCTCGAGCTCCCTGCACGAGGAGGGGTGGCCAAAGCCGTCTGGCGGAAAGGGGCACGGAGGCGGCGCGCCGTGCGTCGATCACCAGCGCGGCTACGAGGAGGGCATCGAGGACCACAGCGCACGCGGCCAGCCACGGTACCGCCACCGCGACCGCCACCGCGAGCGTGGCCAGGCCGACCACTATGAATGCGCGGGCCGCGGGCATCGTTCAGCGCGGGACCTCGACGGACGCGGCCGCCTGGTCTAGGACTTTGCCGATGGTGTGGCCCTCGAGCTCCGACTCCGCCCTGAGAATGAGCCGATGCCCCCAGCAGGGACGAAGAAACCGCTTGATGTCGTCGGGAAGGACGAAGTCTCGGCCAGCAAGGAGCGCGCCGGCGCGGGCGGTCTCGAGGAGCGACAGAGCGCCGCGGGGGCTCACGCCGAGGTCCACGTGCGGCGACTGGCGGACACTGGCGGCAAGCCGTGCGAGGTAGGGGAGCAGCTCGGGAGCCACGTGCGCCTCGTGCGAAGCGGCGCGGAGCGCGCGGGCTTCTTCGGGAGCGACGAGAGGGTCCGGTGGGGGGGCACTGTTCCATCCCCGTAGCTGGTTGCTCGCCGCCTGGCGATACAGGTCGATCTCGCCCGCCTGGTCGGGAAGCCCCATCTCGATCCTAAGGATGAAGCGATCGAGCTGCGCCTCCGGAAGCGGATAAGTCCCCTCGAACTCGACAGGGTTCTCGGTAGCCATGACGAAAAACTCAGCTTCCAGGGGATGCAAGACGCCATCGATCGTGACCTGGCGTTCCTGCATTGCCTCGAGGAGGGCCGACTGCGTCTTGGGCGGCGTGCGGTTTACCTCGTCAGCCATGAAGACCTGGGTGAAGACGGGGCCTCGAACAAGGCGGAAAGTGTGGGAAGAGGAGTCGAAGACGTTCATGCCGATGATGTCGGTCGGCATCAGATCGGGCGTGAACTGCACACGCGAAAAGCGGAGGCCCAGGCAAGCGGCGAAGGAGCGGGCCAGCAGTGTCTTTCCGATACCGGGGACACCCTCGAGCAGAGCATGTCCTCCCGCCATGTAGGCCACGATCAAGGCCTCGGCCGCGGCGTGCTGTCCGAGGACCAGGCGGTCCAGGGCCCCCACGACTCTGGCTGCGGCCTCGAGAATGCGCTCCTTCGCGACCGTACCGCTCATGCGCTCTTCCCCTTCCCGGATTGTGCCTCTCCCACGCACCGCGCGAGCTCCAAGAAGCCGCCCGCATCCGCCCGGGTGTCGTCTGGGAGGGCGAGGCGTCCATCCAGCTCCCGCGCCCGAGAGAGTAGAAGTCGGGCTGCGGCGTGCTGGTGCCCGAGCCGGTTATGGAGGGCGCCCAGCGCCACCAGGAACGTGGCCGCGGAGCCGCGAGCCACCAAGGGCTCACTCCAGACCGGGCCGAAGTGGCGCGCGACGGCGACGACGCCCAGCACGTATACGAAGGCGACCTGCAGGAGGTAGAGGAGAAAAATGCGCTGAGGTCCGGTCTCACCCGGCCCGAGCGACGCGCGCAGGCCGTGGTGGAACTCGTCAAAGACCCACCTGTCGCCCAGTCTCTGCAGCAGCGTCTCCAGGAGATCCGCGTTGCCGGGCTCACCGAGGCGGGCGTTGGAGAAGGCATCGGCGGGTAGAACCGTGACGTGGCCGCGCGAACGGGGAAAGGTGAATGCCGTGGGTCCGCCCCGTCCGTCGCGTAAAAGGACGGTCGCGCCTGTCGGCAGTCGGGGGACGCGCCTCGGCGCTTCAATCCGGACGGGCCGAAGGCCATCTCCCAGGAGCGGTTCGGGTGCGAGGCTCCACTCCTCGGAAGCATATTGCCGCCACCGGGACGGATTCAGGGGGGGCCGTCCTCGCCGGTCATCCCAGGCGAGGTCAAGAGCGTCCGCCACGGCCGACGCGGACGAGTCAAAGACATCGGCCGAGTAGGCAAACACGATGTCGCGACCCGTGCCGAGATGGCGACCGATCCCTCCGGACAGATCTTCGAAGCCCAGCTCCTGCCAGGGGAGAGCCAGGACGAGGACCCCTGCCACGACGGGTTCGTCGAGGGCGTGATCCAGGAGGGACACGCGGCAGCCTCTCTCCTCCAAATACCGACGCGCGGCAAGCCAGCCCCGGCTGCCCCGCGAGAGCACGCTCGCGTCCGCGCTCCCTTGTCCACCGAGTAGGAACACCGCGGACAACGTCATGGCTCCCGCGACGACTGCGGCCGCGATGACCGCGTGGGTGTCCCTCATGGGAGGGCCTCCTCCAGCCCCCTAAGGAAAAGCCGAAGGCGCTCGGAATCAGGGCGCTCCGCACCGTAGAGCAGCCGGTCCAGGGCCCAGGCCTGGGGTGCTAAGTCACCCCGGTCGCAGCGGACCAGCAGTTCGCGGCTCGTCCAGGACTGGTCCACAGGGATGGCGGAGACTGATCGCGCGAACCACCACCAGATCGCCTCTAGGGCGCCCGCCACGTCGCCCGCAGCGAGTCGGCGGTCGATCTCCAGTCTCCAGGCCGCGCGATCGCGCTCGGGTACGCTGGCGGCCCTAGCGGGCAACAACTCCGGCGCGGCCGGGACCATACGCCGGGCCCTCCGGGTCTGAACGACCATCCGCACCAGCGCGGCGACGATCAAGACGAGAACCAGCGCCAGGAGAACACTCACCAGAGGCCCGAGCTTTGTCGGGATGTCGGTCAGGCCCCGGAATCCAGGAAACGAGCGGCGAAGCCATTCCGCGAAGGCCTCGGCGAGCGCCCTCAGGTATCCGCCCCAGCCCGGCGGGGGGACCGTCCGGTCGACGCCGCTTTCCACGAGGACCCTCTCCACAAGGTCCATCGGCGCCCGCTCCGTCATGGTTCCGGCCTCTCCGTTGCCGGTGGGGAGGGTAGTGGCCCCGCCTCCGCGACCGAGATCCCCCGCGTCGCCATGACGTGAGCGATCGCCACCTCAAGGTCCAGCCCCTCTTTACGTCGCTTGACGTCGAAGAAGAGAAGGGCGATCCCGAAGGACATGTAGAGATAGACAGCAGCCTGAATGAGCATTCCGAGCATCGCGGAGGGCACCTGTACCCACGCGAGGCGCCTCATCATGGTGGCAGGATCCATCCGCTGCCCGCCTGCCAGGTCGCGGAACATCATGACTTGCTGGATGGCGACCAAGGGGAGCTGGATTACGAAGTTGGCGACCTGGCCGAGCAAGATCCCGACGAAATAGATCAAGAAGGCTTTGAGCCGTGGGTCGGCCTCCAGGTCACGAAGCGGGTTGTAGCGCGCCAGCTCGCCGCTCCGTCGCAACGCACCCGTTCCAAAACGAGCCTCCTCGACCATGACGGGGAGCGCGAGGCTCAAGAGAAGGCTCCAGTAGATGCCCGGCACCATACAGAAAATAAGCCCGAAGCCGATCACGATCGTTTTCAGGATTAGTGTGCCGAGCACCCTGGGTCGCAGGACGAAGAGCCACGCGCGGGCCATCGACACCTCTCGCTGGGCGAGAGCGTTCAGCGCCGCGACCACCAGCACGCTGTAGCCCAGCAAGTAGACCGTCATCACCACGAGCATGGCGACGGCGCTGGCAACGAAGCCCAGGAGGACAGCCCCCGGGGCCGGGCCCGTCCGGCCCGGAAGAATCATGTACCCAGAGAAGGACAACTGGATCAGCGGGAGCGCGCCCCCGGCCAGGGCCAGCGGGATCGCGACGGCCGGATAGATCCGTCGGAAATGTTGCCGCGCATGCCGCACGGCCTCATCCAGCAGAAGCCGGAACGACAGGGGCTGCGTTGGCGGTGGGACGCTCGTCACGGGTTGTGCTTATCCAGCCGAGGGTTCCAGGCGACCGTCAGGAAGAGGGTCTCGAGGCCCAGGCCCAGCCCCGCTTTGAGCGGCGCGGGGATCGCGGGCGCGGGGGAGACCACAGCCTCGACGAGACCGAGGAGGAGAAACCAGGGCAGGCAGCCGAGCAGCAGCACGAGAGCCTCGCGGCTGGCACCGCGCACGACCTCACGGCGCGGGCGATCCCCGGCGGCGACGAGGGCCTGGCCGAGGCGAAGCCCCCCCGCGGCGGTGGTGAGGACGAGCGTGATCTCGAGCGGCCCGTGGGCCGCGACGAACGCCAAGAGGTTGCCGGCGAGGCTGTAGTGGGCTGTGGTGGCGAGGATCACGCCGAGGAGGAAGCCGTTGAGGAGGACGACGTAAAGGGAGCCGAGGCCGAACAGAGCGCCGCCAGCCCAGCCGGTGATGGCCACGGTCATATTGTTGGTGGCGATGCCCGAGGACGAGACGACCGGCGGCACGGCGCTCACCAGCGACTCCGTCCAGAGGTGGCCCCGACGCAGGCCCTCGACAGCTTGCGGCCCCAGGAGCGCCGTGCCCGCGCCGGGCTGCACGGTCGCGAGAGTGGCTCCGAAGACAAGTGCCGTGGCGAAGAGGGCAGCCGCCACGGCAAGATGCGGAAGGTGGCTGCGGTAGGCCAGCGGGAACGTTCGACTGAAAAACTGGCGCAGCGGGGGCAAGCGGTCACTGCGGTCCCAGTGCAGCCAATGGGTGCCTTGGAGCGCTAGAGCGAGGAGGCGGCGGGCCGCCCCGCTATCGGAGAAGCGGGAAGCGGCGAGAGCGTGATCGTGAAGCACTTGGCGGTACTGAAGCGCGGCCGCTTCAAGGTCGCTGTAGCGGACCTTCTCCCGCTCCTTCTCGGCCGCACGCAGCCGGGCCTCGAATTCGTCCCAGAGAGGAGACCGGAGCCGAACGAACTGCTCATAGTCCATCTCACATCCTCTCGGCCTGCAGAACCCGCCGCAACGCCTCGACCGGGTCCTTGCTTCGGTCGATCTCCGAAGCCATGGTGGGGTCGTCCCGCTCGATACAGGTGAGGAGCTGGCGAGCAAGGCGTTCAGCGCGCCAAGGCTCCAAGTCCGAGACCCGGCGCAGGAAGTTCTCAAGCAGCGCGGACTCCTGCGCGTTCCATCCCCGCGGCGTGCGGTGGACGACGGTCTCGCGAGTGGGCGCCTGCGTATGTACCACGAGGGTTCCCGCGAGGCGGTCCCCCAGCCGTCGCGCCAGGGGGTCCATTACGATGAGCGGTACCCCGACGACGAGGTCCACACTGCGCACGGCATTTCGGATGAGGAAAGCTGCCGTTCCTGGCCGTCCTCCCTCCCGCGTCACGACGCGGAGGCTGAGCGCCCATTTGCCCAGCGTCTGCCCCGCCCGCGCGACCTCCACTCCGGCGAAGTAGCCATACTCGATGATGAAGAAGCCGACGAGGAACAGCGCGAGCATCCACCATCGGGCCCGTCCTCCAACCGTCGAGCCGACGATACACGCGATGCCCCAGATGACGACAGCGATTCCAATCACGAGATAGTCGAGAAAGCCCGCCAGAGCGCGACTCCCCGCCCCGGCGATAGGGAGGTCCAGGGGCACGTTGTCTAGGCCAAGGACTGTCGTTTCCGATGGGCCACCAGAGCCCTGGCGCTCCAATGCCTACCCCCTCAAGTGAGATTCCAAGTCTCCGTCGACGCTTGGAGCGAAGGATAGCACCGAGTGACCCTCCTCCAGGGACCCGGGGACGGACAGCGCTTACTCTGGGGTCAACGTGCGCTTGAGAGCCTGCCTTTGACAGGAGCGTTGCGAGAACAGGGGGCCCAATTCAGCCCCTCGTGCCACGCCACGCACATGAGGAGGGAGGTCCTGGCCTGGCAGGACCGCTACTCAGGCCCCGATCCGACCGCCAAAGCATGCTTCATAAACATCGCAGGACTCGGTTGGGATCCGCCAGCTGGCCGGGAGCCCCAAGCAGGATCCGGCTCGCGAGGCCAAGCTCGCGGAACTCTACATCTTGATGGCTGGGCCAAGCAGTTGTCTTAGTGCCTGGACGTATTCGGTGAGGGCATGGCGGCCGGCTTCGGTCATTCGATAGAGGGTCTGCGGCTTGCGCAACACGAACTTCTTTTCGACGGCCACGTAGCCGGCTTCTTCGAGCTTGAGCAGCTGCGCGCCCAGGTTGCCGTCTGTGGATTCAGTCTTGGCGCGCAGCCACTTGAACTCGGCCTTTTCCACCCCGCTGAGCAGCGATAGCAAGGCTAGGCGCAGCCTGCCGTGAACCACGGGATTGAGGTCGGGCACGTCAGGCATTGATTGGCCGGCGCCGCTTGCGCTCTTGCGCGTCGGCGATCATGCCGTAGATACCGAACAGGATCTGGCAGAGAAAAATGGCGACGAGAAACACGAACATGCTCTGCGCGTCGGTGCCGAAGCAGGCCGCCACCGCCGTAACCCACCACACGACTGCGCACGCCGCCTGAGCCTTCCAGCGAAGGATCAGGGCGGAGGCTCCGTTCGCCATGCCAAGGATAGCCGATATGACGGCCACGAAAACATGCAGATCGGTCAGTCTTCCACTGAAGCCGAGGGCTGGAAACAGCAGGAACAGGGAGATTGCCAAGGCAATCCAGATAGAGCCGATTGCCCGGCCCAGAGTGGTCTCCGGGTGATCGCCCCCCTTCGAGGAGGCACCGACAAAGGTAACAATGGCCGCGATCAAGGTAGTCACTGGCCAAGCCCAGACGCCGTGACCCAGCGTGGACCAGGCGATGGCGAGATAGTAAGCAGCACCCCACAGGACGAACGTCCACCCCCAGCTCTCTGTGCTCCGGCGTCCCTCGGCGATCATGCTCTCGATGAGGCTCAGCCTCTCCTTCAGCTCCTGCTCGGTGGCGTGGTCTTGCATGGCTACTTCTCCTTGAGGAAGCGCGAACCGCCGCGCACTGCCTCCGCGTCGCTCCCACGGCTGCGCGGGAGCGTGCTCTTCGTTTACGGCAGATGTTGAAGCAGCATGTCCACGCTGCGATGAGGGGGATTGCCGCCAACGGTCGCCTCTGTGACTTCGTGCCATTCGCCCTTGCTGGTTAGCTCCATCGTGTTGACGACGTGAGCTGGCCCGGCCGTAAAGCTCCAGGAAAAACCGTTGGCGGGCACCAGGAGCTCCGTGTCGAGATAGTGGCCGTCGTGGTACGCGCGGAAGCGATAACTATGGGAGGCGTCGTCGTACGCGATCGTGGCGAGCGCGCTGAAGACAACCTTGCCGTCAGCGCTTGTGCTCGTGCCTTCGATGAGCAGGACGAGGCCGTCCAGCTTGTACTCCACAACCTCCGTCTGGGTGAGATGAAGCCCTTCGCCCGGTCCGCGAAAGACGGTCGCAGGCCCCGACCAGTGGCCGGCCAGAAACGAGAGCTTGCGCATAGCCTCGTGTTGAGCGTCGACGCTGTTTGAAACCGGCGGCTGCGCGGCAAGCGGATGACTCAACGAAAGAACGAATGTCGCTGCGAGCACCGCTGTGGAGAGGAAAAGCGGAAGAGCAAGGGTGGGAATCGCGGTCTTCATTCGCGCTCCTATGGGCAGAAACCAAACTGCAGGAAGCTTCATAGGGGGACAGAGTACTCTATAAAATAGAGTAAGTCAAACACTTTGTGAGGTGGCTTAGTCGGAGGAAATGAAGGTTAGACGCTCACAGGCACGACGCGAAGGAGCTCCTCGAGCTCCTCGGGCGAAAGGAGTGTGTAGCCCTCGCCCTGCACGTGGTAGACGCCGGCCCCGTTGGGGGCAAGCCGAATTTCTCCAATAACGGTCGAACGGTCGGCGGCGAAGACGAGAGCGTTGGGAGCGTCGCCGAGGAGCCTCCAAAGGACCTCCGGAAGGCGTACCGTCCCATCTTCATCGAGGCCCCCGGCAGCCGCGAGAAGGTCATTGACGTTCATCAGCGCGCTCGTCGGAAGCTCACCCGCGGGCTGGCCCGGGGCCGGAGCAGGGTTGGCCAATGGCCGCCGTTGCGGAAGCGCTCGAGCGTCTTCAACTCCATGAAATAGAAGGCGTTACTCCTGAAGGCCAAGGCGGTGTGGGCTTCGGTGGCAAGTGGGGCCGAGTTGTACTGCGCGCAGGGCCTTCAAGGCGTCGGTAGGGGGTGAGGGCAGTTTGAGCACACAGACAAGGCCCTACCCCTGCTCCTTCATGGCACTACCGCTCCTTCGACGGCCAAGAGGAGGACGTAGCCCCCTCGGCGGAGCTCAGCAAGCTCGGCTGCGGTCGCTTCCGCAAGGAAATAGCCGGCTGCCTCCGCGGGAGGAAATGGCTGGCCGTCTATGAGGAGGATCGGAAGCGAGGCCTCCCCTCCGGTGACCTCAGCCTGGAAGACGACATGGTCCCGACGACGAATGAGCCGCATGCAGCGAGCAAACCTCGGCCAAGGGTCTCACACAGACCCTTCAGGACAGGTCCGATCTCAAGACCGCAAACGCACGCTACTTGGGCTTTGGCGGGCCGCCTATTGCCCGGGGCGCGCTCCCCACGGGGCCTCAGGCCTTAGCCTGAGCCGCCTTTGCCCTCTTCTCCATCTCCCCCGGAGGCACATCTTCCACGTGCGTCCCGATCCACCAGATGTTGCCTTGCGCGTCCTCGACCCCGGCGCCCCGATCGCCGTAAAAATGCGTGGTCGGCTCCTGCGTCGACCGGGCTCCCGCGGCCAGGGCCTTTCGGTACGTGGCGTCGACGTCGGGGACGTAGAGGTAGACGGCGTTCGGGTTCGGTTTCCATTGGTCGCGCGCTTGGCCGATCATCACCATCGAGTCGCCGATGCGTGCCTCCGCGTGGCGGATCGAGCCATCAGGGTCTGCCATCCGGAAGGTCTCCTCCGCCCCGAAGGCCTGCTTCACGAACTCGAGCAGCTTGGCGGCGTTTGCGACTGTGTAGTACGGCGTGACCGTGTGGTAACCCTCAGGGATCGGCTTCACTTTTCCTGCCATATTCGTTCGCCTCCTTGACACACCTACACTGCCCGAAGACTGGGCCCCGAGGATTGTAAAAAACTGACGCCTAGTCGGGTAGCGGGACGTGGTTTTGGTGGTCGCTCTTCCAGGCGAGGTAGGTCGTGGGACTGAGCCCCGAGAAGGCACGGAAATCGTGGATGAAGTGAGCCTGGTCGAAGTAGCCGCAGGAGAGCGCGACGTCCGTCCAGTCGACCTCCCGCGCCCGATGAACGAGGCGCACCACCTCCTGGAATCGGCGCACCCGGCAGAAGAGCTTGGGCGTAAGACCCACCTCGTCGCGGAAATGGTCGATGAAGCGTCTCTGCGACAGGCCCACGGCGTTCGTGACGTCGGCAATCCTCCGTGCCTGGGGTACGGCTTCGAACTCGCGGAGAGCAAAAGCCACCGCCGGGTGCCGCGCGAAAGACCGTGCGGTGGCCAGAAGCGCCTGCTCCAGGACCCGGAGCTTCGCCTGGGGGGTGGGAGCGGTGAGGATCCGCTCGCGCATCTCCGCAGCCCTCGCTCCCCACAGGGTGTCAAGGTCCACCTCGAGATTGTGGAGCTCTCCCGCGGGAACGCCGAGGAACGGGAAGGCTCCGCCCGGCTTGAAATGGACGCCGATCACCGACGCTTGCTGGGAGGTGTCGAGGACCGAATACTCCGAATGGGGCCCGGCAACCACGGGGCGGCGGAAGGCGGGCTGGTCTTCCCGCAGGTTCACCACGAGCTCCACGGTGCCCATGGGAAGCAGCCGCTCCTTAGCGTGCGACGGAGCGTAGCCGTCGTACAGCCAAAGCAGGTCTACGAAGTCGGAGAGCGGCGCGGACGGAGTGTGGTGAAGGCGGATCACGATCGGAACCCCCGACATCGTAGCTCAGCGACGCCAACTAGGGGAGTCGCACCCGGGCGAGTCCGCCAGCAAGCGTGTCGTGGAGTAGTACCGCCAGCCTCGGGCTCTAGGAGAGAGGAGCTTAGGGTGGGATGGGCGTTCTTTCAGACGCTCAGGTGTTGGCGCACGACGCTGTCGGTCAACGCGGCTATGGAGCCGCCGGCGACGCACCGGCCCTTTTCAAGAATGCAGAATTCACTCGCCACGCGCCGGGCGAAGCGGAGTTGCTGCTCCACGACCAAGACCGTGACCCCCGCTTCCCGGTTGAGCCTGAGGATGACGTCGCCGATCTCGTGCACGAGATTGGGCTGAATCCCTTCCGTGGGCTCGTCGAGGATGAGCAGCGTCGGCTCCAGGACGAGCGCGCGGCCGATGGCCAGCTGCTGCTGCTGTCCACCGGAGAGGTCGCCGCCGCGCCGATGCAGCATCTGCTTCAGCATGGGAAACAGCTCGAAGACGTAGGCCGGAATCGAACGCACGCCGGCTCTGTGCGCGCCAAGGCCGACGCGCAGATTCTCCTCGACCGTGAGATGCGAAAATATTTCCCGGCCTTGGGGCACGTAGCCGATGCCGAGGCGGGCGCGCCCCTCCGCGGGAAGCCTGCGCAGATCGGTGCCGCGGAAGCGGATCTCCCCGGACGACGCCGGCAGGAGGCCCATGATGCATTTCAGGAGCGTGGTCTTTCCCATGCCGTTGCGGCCCATGAGACACGTGCACGCTCCCATGGGCACGGCAACGTCGACGTCCCAGAGCGTGTGGCTGCCGCCGTAGGACTGGTTCAGTCTATTGACCGCGAGCACGCTCACGCTCCGAGATACACCTCGATGACGCGCGGGTCGCTCTGCACCTGGTTCATGTCACCGTCGGCCAGGACGCGCCCCTCGTGGAGGACGGTCACCCGCCTCGCTATCGAGCGCACAAAGTCCATGTCGTGCTCCACCACGATGAGCGTGTGCTCGGCTCGAAGCGAGAGGAGCAGCTCCGCCGTGCGCTCGGTTTCCTGAGGTGTCATGCCCGCCACGGGCTCGTCCACCAGCAGCAGCTCCGGCTCCTGCATGAGGAGCATGCCGATCTCGAGCCACTGCTTTTGCCCGTGGGAGAGGGTGCCCGCCATCGCCGCGTGATAAGGGGTGAGCCCGATTGTCTCGAGTACGGAGTCGATGCGCTCGCGGTCGGGCGGATTCAGGCGAGCGAGGAGCGTCCGGCAGAACGACTTGTCGCCCGAAAGAGCGAGCTCCAGGTTCTCGAACACGGAGAGCTGCTCGAACACGGTTGGCTTCTGGAACTTGCGCCCGATCCCCGATTCGGCGATCTCGGGCTCGGAGAGGATCAGGAGATTGACATCCGGCCCGAACCAAGCAGAGCCGTGGTCCGGACGCGTCTTGCCCGTCACCACGTCCATCATCGTGGTCTTGCCGGCGCCGTTGGGACCGATGATGCAACGCAGCTCTCCTGGCTCCACGGTCAGGGAGAGGCCGTCCAGGGCCTTGAAGCCGTCGAAGCTGACGGTCAGGTCCTCGAGGCGGAGCATCTTGCGTGAGGCTTCAGACGGGGGCGCCGTCATTTCGCCTTGATCACGGCCGACACGCCCAACTGGGGTTGATGGGTCCACGCGGCCGGAGTAGCCTCTCCGGCCGGACGCGACCGCCAGGGGCGCGACAGGAGGCCCATCAGCCCACGGGGCAGGAAGACCGTCACCAACACGAAGAGGGCGCCCAGCGCGTAGAGCCACACCTCCGGGAGGGCGCCCGTCAAGAATGTCTTGGCGTAGTTCACTAGAAAGGCGCCCGCCGCGGCTCCTACGAGCGTTCCTCGCCCTCCGACCGCCACCCAGATGACCACCTCGATCGAGTTGATGGGCGCGAACTCGCTGGGATTAATGATGCCGACCTGGGGCACGTAAAGCGCGCCCGCGATGCCCGCCACCACGGAGGAGAACACGAACACCCAGAGCTTGTAGGACTCGACCCGGTAGCCGAGGAACCGGGTGCGGCTCTCCGCGTCGCGGATGGCGCGGATGACGCGCCCGGCCCGGGACCGCACGATCATCCGGGAGGCGAGGTAGCTAGCCGCCAGGGCCGCCGTCGTGACCACCAGCAGGACGACCCGGGTGCTGTCCTGGTGGAGATCGAAGCCCAGAATGTCCTTGAAGTCCGTGAAGCCGTTGTTGCCGCCAAAGCCCATGTCGTTTCGGAAGAACGCGAGCATGAGGGCGTAGGTGAGCGCCTGCGTCATGATGGAGAGATAGACGCCCGTCACCCGCGAGCGAAAGGCGAGCCAGCCGAACACGACCGCCAGGGCCGCCGGCACCAGCGCCATCATCACGACCGCGAACCAGAAGCGGTCGAATCCCAGCCAGAACCACGGCAGCTTCTGCCAGTTGAGGAAGACCATGAAGTCGGGAAGCAGCGGGTTGCCGTAGACGCCGCGGGGGCCGATCTGGCGCATGAGGTACATGCCCATGGCGTATCCGCCGAGCGCGAAGAAAGCGGCGTGACCCAGGCTCAGGATGCCGCAGTACCCCCAGACCAGATCGACCGCCAGTGCCAGCATCGCGTAGCACAGGTACTTGCCGGCGAGGGTAAGGGTGTAGGTCGATAGGTGCAGCGGCGAGGACGCGGGAGCCACCTGGTTCAGGACCGGGACGCCAATCGCCACCGCCGCCAACAGCAGCAGGAACACCGCGCCGCCCGGGTCCTCCCGCGGCGGGATCCATAGCCGCGGAGCGCGCATCATTGGGCCTCCGCCGCCCGGCCGACTTGGGGAAACAGCCCCCGCGGCCGGCGCTGGATGAAGAGGATCAGCGCCACCAGGACGAGGATCTTTCCGAGCACCGCGCCCGCGTACGGCTCCAGCAGCTTGTTGACGATGCCCATGGCCATGCCGCCGATCAGCGTGCCCCAGAGATTGCCGACGCCGCCAAACACGACCACCATGAACGAGTCGATGATGTAGGACTGGCCGAGGTTGGGGCCGACATTGGTGAGCTGGCTCAACGCCACCCCGGCCACGCCCGCGATGCCGGACCCGAGACCAAAGGTCATGGCGTCCACCCATTGGCTGCGAACCCCCATGGCCCGCGCCATCGCGCGATTCTGGGCTACGGCCCGGATGTCGAGGCCCAGGCGGGTCCGCTTCAGAACCATCACGAGTATCGCAAACACCAACATCGTGAAGACGATGATGTACAAGCGGTTATAGGTGATCGACAGCGCTTCGTTGAGCTGCAGGGTGCCGCTCATCCAGGCGGGCGTCTCGACCGCCCGGTTGTTCGCCGAGAAAATGGACCGCACCAGCTGCTGCAGGACAAGGCTCACGCCGAAGGTCGCGAGCAATGTCTCCAAGGGCCGGCCGTAGAGAAAGCGGATGATCGTGCGCTCGAGGACCACCCCCGCCGCCCCGGCAACGAGAAACGCGGCCGGGATGGCGATGAGGACCGAGGCTTCGACGTGATTCGGCATCGACTGCTGCACGACGTACGTGGTGTAGGCTCCCAGCATCATCAGCTCGCCGTGGGCCATGTTGATCACGCCCATGACGCCGAAGGTGATCGCGAGCCCGATGGCCACCAGCACGAGCACCGACCCCAGGCTCAGGCCGAAGAACAGCGTTTCAACCCCCGAGTACACGGCACGCTTCTGATCAATCGTGCGAACGGCCGCGGCGGCCGCCTTTCTGACCGCGGCATCGCTTTCGGCGGACGTGCCGTCCGCTGACTTCTCGAGCAGGCTCGCGAGCCGATTGCGGACGTCGGGCCTGAGCCTGTGGGCGAGGGCCGCGATCGCCTCCAGCCGGGCCTTGGGATCGCTGCCGTCCAGCGCCGCGAGCGCCAAGCCGGTCTCGATCTCTCCTTTCACGGCGGCATCCTTCTCGAGGCCGACCCTCTTTCGCATGAGGGCGATGCTCGGCTCGTCCAGCGCGCGCAGCATCTCCCGAACGGCCCCGAGCCGCACGGCCGGATCCGTGCTCGACAGGTCGAACCGCGCGAGCGCGATCTTGAGCTGCCGGCGCAGATGATTGTTCGTTCCGATCTTGGCCAGATCGTCCCGGGTCGCGGAGCCGGCGTCCTTCTGCGAGCCGGGATCGACGAGCTCGAGCGACGCCAGGCTCTCGTCCGTCGACTTGACGATGAGGATCTTCTGGTCCGACTGGCGAACGCAGAGCCGATCCTCGAGCCAGGCGGCGAGGACCGGCCGCGCGCTCGGATGGCCGCCCTCGCCCAGACGCTCGACGATCCGTTCCTTGTCCGGAAAGCTGGCCTCGCGCAGCTCTCCGAGCGTGGCCAGGAAGCTGTCGTCCTGGGGTTGGGCGAGCGCGGGAAACAGGAGCGCGAGACCCGCCAGCAGCCAGAGCGGCCTCGGCGGGTTGGCCATGCCCGCTCCTCGACCGGACCGACGCCCACGCACATGTCGCCGATCGAGGAGGGGCATGAAAGGTTACTTGTAGTTCTGTCCCGAACAAACCTTCGTTATCGTGTTGAAATTACCGCATTTGAGCGTTACCCAATCGGCGGCGATGTCCTTGCTGCCTGTCAGGTAAGGCGACCAGGCATCGCCGGGAACCAGGGCCGTGGTCTTCCAGACCACGTCGAACTGACCGTCGGCCCGCACTTCCCCAATGTAGACAGGCTTGGTGATGTGGTGGTTGGGAAGGACCCTGGCCACGCCACCCGTGAGGTTGGGCACCTCGAGGCCGGGGAGGGCGGCAAGCACCTTCTCAACGTCGGTCGAGCCCGCCTTCTGGACCGCCTTCACCCACAGGTTGAACCCGATATAGTGTGCCTCCATCGGATCGTTCGTCGTCCGCTTGGGGTTCTTGATGAACGCATGCCACCGCTCGATGAACGCCTTGTTGGCGGGTGAGCTGTTGCTCATGAAGTAGTTCCAGGCCGCAAGGTGGCCGACGAGCGGCTTGGTATCGAGACCGGAGAGCTCCTCCTCACCCACCGAGAACGCCACGACTGGAATGTCTTCCGCCGAGATCTTCTGGTTGCCGAGCTCCTTGTAGAAGGGCACGTTGGCGTCGCCGTTGATCGTCGACACCACCGCGGTCTTCTTACCGGCGGAACCGAACGTCTTGATGGCGGCTACTCGCGTCTGCCAGTCCGAGTGACCAAAGGGGGTGTAGTTGATCGAGATGTCGGCAGGCGCCACACCCTTGGCCTTGAGATAGGCCTCCAGAATCTTGTTGGTGGTGCGCGGGTACACGTAATCGGTCCCTTCGAGCACCCAGCGCTTCACCCCGACTTCCTTCATCAGGTAATCGACCGCGGGAATAGCCTGCTGATTGGGCGCCGCTCCCGTGTAGATCACGTTCTTCGACGACTCCTCGCCCTCGTACTGGACGGGGTAGAAGAGCAATCCGTCATCCTTCTCGAACACGGGCAGCACGGACTTTCTGGACACCGAGGTCCAGCATCCGAAGACCACCGCGACCTTGTCCTTCTCGAGGAGTTGACGGGCTTTCTCCGCAAAGAGCGGCCAGTTCGATGCGGGATCGACCACGACGGCTTCGAGCTTCTTGCCGAGCAGTCCCCCCTTCTTGTTCTGCTCGTCGATCATCATGAGAACCGTGTCTTTGAGGGTGGTCTCGCTGATCGCCATCGTTCCCGAGAGGGAATGGAGAACGCCGACCTTGATGGTGTCCTGGGCCGATCCGGCGCTCGGGAGAGCCAGCGCCAGACCAAGCGACAGGGCGGCCAGGAACAAGTGTCTACGACTCATGGCTTAACTCCTTTATGAATCGGGATCGAGGACTCAAGACCGTGCCTCCGCGGGACATCCTTGTCATTTAGATCTGCACCTGGAAACCGACGCCGAACTGCTGGTCGTTCGGTTGTACCGCGCTGAAGTCCTTGTGGAGGTAGAACAGCATCACGCGCGCGTTGAATTCCTTGACCAGGTAATTCACGTTGACTTCGATGGTCTTCTGGTCGTAGTCACGGTCCTTCGCCGTGATGCCATTGCTGAAAGTCGCCTTGGCGAACTTGCCGAGGATCTCGAACCTCCGTGTCGTGCCCTTCGCGGGGGGGAAGAGATAGCTCGCCAGCACGTAGCCACCCTTGTCCGTGGCGTAGCGCGCCTGGTAGCCGCCGAGCCCGTCGTACTTCGCGTATTCGGCCTCGATCGAGAAGGCACTGCCGCCGCTTAGCTTCTTCTCAACCAGGAAGTCGCCGCTGTAAGCCTTGTTGCTTCCCTGGGCCTTGTCGCTGCCCTGCACCTGCCCGGCCGCCCCGAAGGCGAGAACGTTCTTCTCGCCGTAGTACGTGCCGTTCATGTAGTAGCCGGGCTCCGGATCCCAGAGATCGACCTGGACCCGGCCGGCTCCGATCAGCTTGCTGACCCCGGTGGCGGAGGTGCCGTCGTAGGCGCCGGCCGCGACCTTCACCTTGCCGAACTGGCCCCAGTACAGGGCGCCGTTGTCGCGACCGGTGGCGACGAACGGATAGCCATCTTGGACGCCGTCGGTGTACACGTCCCAGTGGTTTGCGTAGTACGGGCCATAGAGGTTCGCGCGGTCGCTCGGTGGCAGCATCCGACCGACCCAGAAATTGACCTGGTCGGAACACTCCAGACGCGCGACCGCGTCGAGGACCGTCACGTGATTGCCCGATCCGTCGTACTCGGTGTTGAACATGAGCTTGATCTTGCGGGTGACCGAGCCGTTCACGTAGAGACGAACGCTGTTGAGAAGAAAGGAGTCTGTGGAGCTCCCGCCGTCGGGTGAGTCGTGCTGGAAGCTGGTTCGTACACCACCTCCCACCGAGACGCTGGGGAGTGGGGCGTCCTCCGCTCGCAGCGGCGCGGACGCCAGCACCAGGGCACACGCGAGAAGAGCAGTTGCTCCATAGCGCGCAGAAGCCGCGGAGTGTTTCCCGATGTAGATATCGATCACTGTCCATCCTTTCGCGTGGGCGCGGGAAGGGCGAACTGACAAACCTCGTGTCTTTTGGGCAGCACCACGATCGAATCCTTGCCCGGTCCACCGAAGGTCAAGATGAGCTCGCACGTGGCCGTCTCCCAAGATGGCGCGCCTGTCACGGACTTCAGGACCGCCAGAACCCCACCTGCCAAATCGCCGAGGAGCTGGCCGAGACACGCGCGCACGAAACGAAGAGTTGGACGTCGGGTGCCTAAGAATGCAAGCTTGAGACCGGGTCCCCACCGGCCTAGAATGCGGGCGCTAACACCAATGTGAAGCGTTAGTTAGCGAGGCTATCGGGCAGCACCAAGATGTTAAGACGAGCTGACAGAATTGTAGTATCGTGAATTCAATGTGACCTTAATGTCCCAGTCAGATGGAGAGACCACTCACCTAGGGGAACCCCAATGAGTCGGCCGTCGAGAGTCGCGAGCCCCTTGAGGAGCACCCACCATCGCTCGTGACGCAAATGTGCGATGAGCCCAAATAGGTAACACAAATGTCACGGGTGGCGTTTCAACCGGAGTGCCCAAGGCGGTCGGACCCGGCTCGACGTACGGTCGCTCGGGCACGCCACCCTGACTTGCGTCCAGCGGCTCAGCGACCGTGCACGAAGGCTCTGAACGCCAACCTCGGAACGCCGGCACCAACGCCAAGAGGGCCCCTTCGGGCATTCGGAAGGTCGCGAGGCACGCCTATTGCTGATCAATTCGACATTGGGTAGTGCACCTCCCGTGTGTTAACGTCTAGCCAACCTTCCACGAGGCGCTTGCGTGCATCTAACACCGCGCGAAATCGACAAACTGCTCATCTTCAGCGCGGGCGAGCTCGCTCGAAAGCGTCGCGCGCGCGGCCTGAAGCTGAATCATCCGGAAGCGGTGGCCCTCATTACGTCGGAGATCCTGGAGCTCATCCGCGACGGCAAGTCCGTGGCCGAGATCATGAGCGTCGGCCCGACCATCCTTCCCCAGGATGCGGTCATGGAGGGCGTCGCCGAGATGATCGGGGAGATTCAGGTGGAAGGGACGTTTCCCGATGGCACCAAGCTCGTGACGATCCATCAGCCCATTAGGTGAGGTCATGATCCCCGGAGAATATTTTTTTGCCCCTGACCCGATCGAGCTGAACGCCGGCCGAGCGACGAGGCGCCTCGAGGTGGCGAACACCGGTGATCGCCCGGTTCAGGTGGGCTCGCACTTCCATTTCTTCGAAGTGAATCGTTGCCTGTCGTTCGACCGCCCAGCAGCATATGGCATGCGCTTGAACGTCGCCTCGGGCACGGCCGTTCGCTTCGAGCCCGGCGACACGCGCGAAGTGGAGCTGGTGGCCATCGGCGGGTCCCGTGAGGTGATCGGCCTCAATCGCCTCGTCGAAGGCGCGCTCGATGACGCCGCCGTGCGCGCCGCCGCCCTGGAGGCCGTAGGCCGCTTCCTCAAGCCGTCACCATGAAGATCGATCGCCTGACCTACGCGAACCACTACGGCCCGACAACGGGCGACCGCATGCGGCTGGCCGACACGGAGCTCGTCATCCGGATCGAGGCCGACGCCACGGTCTACGGCGACGAGGCAAAATTCGGGGGCGGCAAGGTCATTCGCGACGGCATGGGGCAGTCGGCGACGGCCAGCCGCGGGGCGGGCTCGCCCGACCTCGTTATCACGAACGTGGTCATCGTCGACAGCTCCGGGATCCGAAAGGCGGACGTGGGCATACGCGACGGCCGCATCTCCGGCATCGGAAAGGCCGGCAATCCAGGCGTGATGGAGGGCGTATCGCCCGAGCTGATCATCAGCGGCTCGACCGAGGTGCTGGCGGGGGAGGGCCACATCCTGACCGCAGGCGCCATCGACACCCACGTCCATTTCATCTCGCCGAACCAGATTCCGGAAGCCTTTTACGCTGGCATCACGACCCTCATTGGCGGCGGGAGCGGACCCGCCACAGGAACGAAGGCCACGACCTGCACGCCCGGCGCGTGGAACATCCGCCGCATGTACGAGGCGGTGGAGGCGTTTCCGCTCAATTTCGGGTTTCTTGGCAAGGGCAACGCGTCCGGTCCGGAGTCGTTGCGGGAGCAGATCCGCGCGGGCGCGCTCGGCCTCAAGCTCCACGAAGACTGGGGCACTACGCCCGCCGCCATTGACCAATGCTTGTGCGTGGCCGACGAGTTCGACGTTCAGGTGGCGATTCACACCGACACGCTGAACGAGGCGGGGTTCGTCGAGGACACCATCCGCGCCATCAAGGGGCGGACGATCCACACGTATCACACCGAGGGTGCAGGTGGTGGCCACGCTCCGGACATCATCCGCCTCTGCGGAGAGCCGAACGTGCTGCCCTCGTCCACGAACCCAACCATGCCCTTCACGCGCAACACGCTCGACGAGCATCTGGACATGCTCATGGTCTGCCATCACCTGTCGCCGCACGTCCCCGAGGACGTTGCGTTCGCCGACTCGCGCATCCGCCCGGAGACGATCGCCGCCGAGGACGTGCTGCACGATCTGGGCGCCATCAGCATGATGTCCTCTGATTCGCAGGCGATGGGGCGGATCGGCGAGGTGATCTGCCGCACGTGGCAGACGGCGGACAAGATGAAGCGTCAGCGGGGCCCGTTGAGCGGGGAGACGCCGGGAAGCGACAACCTGCGCGTTCGGCGCTACATCGCGAAGTACACCATCAACCCGGCGATCGCGCACGGCATCGCGCACGAGGTCGGGTCGATCGAGGTCGGCAAACTGGCGGACCTCGTACTGTGGAAGCCGGCGTTCTTTGGCGTCAAGCCAGAGTTGATCCTCAAGGGTGGGTTCATCGCAGGGGCGATGATGGGCGATGGCAACGCGTCGATTCCGACGCCGCAGCCGGTCGTGGGGCGGCCGATGTTCGGGTTCTACGGCGGGGCGCTGAACGCGTGCAGCCTGAATTTCGTCAGCCAGGCCGGCGTCGCCTCGGGCGCCCTCGCCGGGCTGGGGCGCCGGGCAGCCGCGGTCCGCGGCTGCCGGACGCTCGGAAAACGCGACCTCGTGCTCAACGACGCACTGCCCAAAGTAGAGGTGAATCCGGACACCTATGAGGTTCGCGCGGACGGGCAGCTGTTGACGAGCGAACCGGCCGACGTTCTACCTCTCGCGCAGCGGTATTTTCTTTTCTAGGGGGACCGCGTTGGCAGGCATCAACTCAGGCGCCACGACACCAACCGTGACGGTCATTGAAGGGACACACCACGAGGACTCACTGCCCGAAGCCGCCCGGGGCTACGCGCTGGACACCATAACTCTTGGCTGGGAGGACCGTGTGCACGTGCACGGCCGGCGGCGGTCAGATGGCGGGGTTGAGTTTGGCACGGCGCTGCCGCGGGGGACGATTCTTCGCCAGGGCGACTGCCTCGTGGTCGACGCTGCCCGCACGGTGGTGACCGTCGTCGAGCGGCCGGAACCCGTGTTCGTGATCGAGCCGCGGACCCAGCAGGAGTGGGGCTTGTTTGCGTACCACATCGGCAACCGGCATCAGCCGCTGATGATTGCCGAGCGTGCGATCGTGTGTCCGGACGTCGCGGGCGTCGAGCAGCTGCTGGAGCAGCAGCACATCCCCTATACGCGCGCGACGTTGCCGTTCACGCCTGCGACGGCCGTCGCCCCCCATCAACATTGACGATGACGCTGGTCGCCCTGCTGCACCTCTGCGACAGCCTGTTTCCGATCGGGGCTTTCGGCTACTCGGACGGCCTTGAAGCGGCGACTTCCGCGGGGCGTGTCCGAACCCCCGGCGACCTGCGCGCATGGCTCGACGTGTGTCTCGATGAGACCCTCGGCCGCGCCGACGGTCCGACCATGCTCCAGGCATGGGCGGCCTTCACCAATCGTGAGTGGTCGGCGCTCGGCAGGCTGGATGACGAGATCCACGCTTTGCGACCGGCGGCGTCAGCGCGTCATTCGAGTCATGCGATGGGCCTGCGGCTGGTGACCACTTGGCACGCGCTCTATCCCGATCCACGCCTGGAGGAGGCACTCGAGCTCGCCAATCGCAGGATCATTCGGCCGACGCTGCCGGTCGGGTTTGGCTGCGTGTCGGCGGCGGCGGGAGTGGCGAAACTTGATGCGGCCGCGGCGTTTGCGTACACGCGGCTCGCGTCAACGATCTCGGCGGCGATGCGCTTGATGTCGATCGGACAAACGGATGCGCACACCCAGCTGGCCGCCGTCCTCAAACGGGTCCCGGCCGTGGTGGAGGCCATGGCGGGCCGAGCCCGGGCCGAGTCGTTTACGCCGGCCATGGACATCGCCCTCATGGCCCAGCGGCACCTCCATTCACGGCTATTCCGATCGTGAGCCGCACCCCCCTACGGATCGGGATCGGCGGACCAGTGGGATCCGGCAAGACCGCGCTCGTCGATTCTCTCTGCAAGGCCATGCGCGAGCGGTACCGCCTGGGCGTCATCACGAACGACATCTTCACGCGCGAGGACATGGAGTTTCTGGTTCGGAGCGAAGCCCTGCCCGCCGACCGCATCATCGGCGTGCAGACCGGAGGATGCCCCCACACGGCCATTCGGGAGGATGCGTCGATGAACTTCGACGCTCTCGACGAGCTCTGCCACCGGCATCCTGATCTGGCCATCGTGTTCCTGGAGAGCGGGGGGGACAATCTGGCGGCGAGCTTCAGTCCGGAGCTCGTGGACGCGTCGATCTACGTCATCGACGTATCGGGCGGCGACAAGATCCCACGCAAAGGCGGACCGGGGGTGACACGGTCCGACCTCCTGGTGATCAACAAGATCGATCTCGCACCGCACGTGGGCGCCAGCCTCGACGTCATGGCACGGGACGCGAAGCTGATGCGACGCGATCGGCCGTTCGTGTTCACCAACCTCAAGAACGGTGCGGGCCTCGAGAATGTGGTGACGTGGATTCGGCGTGATCTGCTTTACGAAGATGTCGCCGGCTAGTCTAGTGATGCGCGGGTCGGCCGAACCGCTTGTCGAGAGTCGCGATCGCCGTTCCCTGTCGACGATCGGCCGGCATGCCAGGCTCGAGCTGCGGTTTGCCTGTCGGAACGGTCGAACCGTGCTGGCAGACGCGTACGCGGAGCCGCCGCTCCGCGTCGGCCGGTGCTTCCGAGAGGGCGAGGGACTTCACGTGATTCTCGCCTCGTCCGCCCCGGGCGTCTTCGGCGGCGACTGCTTCGAGCAAAGGATCCGTGTGGAGCGGGGCGCGTCGGTGCGGCTGACGTCCCAATCGGCCTTGCAGGTGCATCCCAGCCCTGAAGGGAGCGTGGCGCGGCTCCTGAGCACGTATTACATCGGGCATGACGCCCGGCTGCAATGCCAGTGGAAGCCGCTGATCCCATTCGCAGGGGCCCGGATCGACCAACGGATCGAGATAGACCTCTCCGACAGCGGCTATCTCTACTGGAGCGATGCATTGATGAGCGGGCGGAAGGCGCGGGGCGAGCAATGGATGTTCGCCACCCTGGCCCACGAGCTGGCGGTGTCACGCGCTGGTTCGCTCGAATACCTGGAACGCTACCGGGTCGAGCCCAGCGAGGAAGACGTGTCCCGGCCGTGGGTCGCCAGCGATGCCTCGTATCTGGGAACGACGCTGATAACCGGACGCCAAATCGACGCAGCCGTTGTGGAGGGTCTCCACGAGGAGCTCGAGGCTTTCGGGGGGATGCGGGCTGCGGTCGACGAGCTCGACCGGCGTTTCCTGCTCGTGCGTTTGCTGGCCCCATCCGGCCCCCGCTTCCACGAAGCACGGGCTCGAGTAGGGCGGGCGCTGAATCCATGATGAGAAGGAACAAGGTTCCGCGCTTGGCGCAGACTCAGTAATCTCCGATAATCAGCCGCGCATGGGAACAGAGGCTTCATCCCCGCGGCCCGAAGGGAACCTGGGAGAACAGGACCTGCCCGATCTGGTCCTGGACCTGAGTCGGCGCCTTTGGACGGGCGTGCTGATCCTGGGTCGGACAGCTGTGGAAGTGCGTGTGAGCTTGAAGGACGGCAGGATGGTCTTTGCCTCCTCCTCCGATCCCGACAGCCGGCTGGGAACGCTCCTGCTGCGGCGGGGCGCCCTCACCCTGCGGCAGCTCGTCGACGGGTCCAAGGCCATCACACCCGGCAAGCGGCTGGGGACCATCCTGGTGGAGCAGGGCACACTTGCCCCCAAAGACCTCGTGCGGGCGGTCGTCGACCAGACCCAGGAGATCATCTACGGGGCGTTCCAGTGGACTGAAGGGCGCTATCGGCTCGACGAGGGAGCGGAATCCCACGAGTCCATCACCCTGAACATCAACACACCGAGCGTGATCCTCGAGGGCATAAGGAGGATCGAGTCCTGGACCCGAATAGAGCGCGCGGTTGGGGGGTTGGAGGCGCGCTACGTGCGCTGCGGGGGCCAGGAGGCCACGATCCAGCAGATGAGTCTCTCGCCTCAGGCTATGGAGCTCGTGGCTTCCCTGGGGGAGGCCCGCGACGTCGAGTTCCTCTGTGCGCAGTCCCGCCTTTCCAGCTTTGAGGTCTGCCGCACGCTATGGGCTTTCCGGGTCATCGGTGTCGTCAGGCGCGTAGCGGTGACGACAGAACGGCCCCTCGATGATGACGGCTTGGAGTTCGTTCTCGATTCGTGATGATTCCTCCCCTTCAGTCGAGAGCAACCCAGGAGGCCGCGAATCGTCAATGACCTCAACTTACGCCATACTTCCGATCCTGCTAACACTCTCTGGCGGTTCGTCACCCCCCAGCGTATGCCGCAGCCTAGGGGCCGACGAGCAACTCTTGAAGCGCTTAGGGAGCTCGCCAGGAGAGACGCTGACTCTGAAAGACATCCTGCAAGTCGTGCCGGGACCAATGAGCCCCAGTGACTCCGATACACCCCATCGCATGTTCACGTGGTCTGGGCGAGTGATTGACGGCGAGTGTGAGTGCTGTACGACATTCGTATTCGACACTGGAAGTGCCGACGACGCGCGCGGTCTGACGGCGGTGATTGTGAAGCGAACTTCGCACAGAGCGATCGACGCCATCGACGAACTGGATCGACTAGTCCGCGCGACAGGCGCTCCTCCGAAAATCCGGTCTGAAGTCCTGGCGAGTACCAGACCTGGCGCCCCGCCTGACTCCTTTTCTTGGAACTCGGTTGACGAAACGCTGAACGTGGATGCCCAGGTTTACAAGTCCTCTGTTGGCTGGACCGCAGCGCTCCATTTGACGCGAACACCGAGGGGACGACGATCACGTAGTCCACCGCTCCCGTGAGGTGCCGCCGAAGCGCGGAGGGTGCGTTTTATCTACTACAACGCACGACCCCAAGTAGGACGCTTCGTCTCCCGAGATCCGATCGGACCAAGAGTTCGTCACCGCTATGATCGGCGGCTGGAGGAACGCCAACAAACCACTCGTTGACCGTCTCACAATCATTGACACATTCCGCCCCCTAGACCGGGCTTGTCCTCGGCGCCCCCAATTCTCTCCGCCTAACCGCGCCCGACCCCGGGCGGGGCGACCTCACGACCACGAGGACCTGCTCAGGGGAAGTACTTGGTCAGGTTATCCCAGTAGTGTTCCTTCCAGCCTTGGGCGAGATGATCCTTCAACCCCTCCGGAAAACCCCTGTGATCCAGGATCACCCGGGTCCCGGAGCCCTGTGCCTTCAACTCAAACTTGGCGATGGAATAGGCGCCCTCGGGCCAGCCGACGGCGCGCCAGGCCTGAACAATCCGCTGGTTGGGCACGAGCTCGACGTTTCGTCCCACGATGTGGCCGCCGAAGCACGAGAAGTCCCCGCCGGCTTCGCGATGGATCTCGGCCGGAAGGCCCGAGAACGTGTTGAACTGCTTGGCGTCCAAGAGCGCCTCGTAGACGCGCTGCGGACTCGCGTTTAGGTCGATCTCCTGGTGGATTGAGATTGACGCCGAGGCCGCCTCGACCGCTTTGTCTTCAGCTGAGGGCTTTGGGCGAGGCCCGGGGCCGAGGCCAACCGTGGCCAGACCACCAAGTAGGATGGCTCCGGAGATCACGAGCCCTCGTGACCTTGCGCTCACGAGGGTCACCACCCTCGGCTTCACATTTTCATTCATCACCACTTGCCCCCTCAGTTCTGGCCGCAAATCCTGACAACTTGTTTACTGTGCGCTAGATAGACGACGCGATCGGTCATTGACTAAGTAAACCATATGGTTTAATATTGAGTTTAGTGAGGTCTCCCCATGCTGTCAAGTGCTTCCTACAGGAGATCTAAAGCCGAGGATCGGCTCAACCTGGTCTTCCGGGCCCTTGCCGACCCCACTCGGCGGGCCCTTCTCGGTAGCCTCGCTCAGGGGCCGACCAAGGTGACCGATCTCGCCGAGCCCTTCAAAATGTCCCTCCCCGCGGTGTCCAAGCACCTGAAAGTCCTGGAGCGCGCCCGGCTGCTCGTCCGGGACGTCGATGGCCGCGTCCACCGGTGCTCGCTCGGCGCGGAGCCCTTGCGGGAGGCGGACCAGTGGCTGAGTCGCTACCGACCCTTCTGGGAAGAAACCCTCGACGCACTCGCCCGCTATGTCGAGCAGGACAAGAATAAGCAAGACGGCGGTCGTTGAGTCACGGAGAAGTGATGGGCAACGAGAATTCCAAGAACGCTCCTCCGCTCCGGCCCCTGAGCCTGGAGGTTCGCAGGGTGATTCGTGCCACGGCCGACACCGTCTTCGAGGCCTGGACCCAGCCCGCCCACCTCAGGGAGTGGTGGGGTCCCCGTGACGTCACCTGTGTGGATGCGCAGATCGATCTGCGGGTCGGCGGCCGCTACCGCATCGGCAACCAACACCCCGACGGGAGGATCGTGTGGATCGTGGGGGAATTCGAGGTCATCAAACCAGCCCACGAGCTCGTCTACACGTGGCGCCTGGAGTCAGCTTCGCAACCGCCAGAGCGGGTTCACGTTCGCTTCGAGCCACATGCCAACGGGACCGAGGTCATTGTCGTGCACCAACGCATCCTTGACCCAAGCGTCCGCGATCGGCACCGGGAGGGGTGGCACGGCTGTCTCGAGGGGTTGGCGGAACACCTCGAACGGCCATTTGTCCAGTAAGTCTTGCCGGAGGTGATCAGCAAGCGCCCGGTCCTGCCGGCCCAACGTGCAAGGGCTTCAGACGAGCGGGCAGACACAAGGGGGGTTGGCGAGAGTGGCCGCCAACCCTCTAGTGCCTCGGCAACCACCTCACAACGGCGTCCTGGGTCGAGCCTTCCTCGTGGCCCTTCTCTTCGCGGGGAGTCCCGATACGAAATCGACGCCCCGCTGAACCCATCTTGCGAGTGCCGTCTCGGTCCGAAAGCCTGCAGGATCGACGCACACGAAGCCAGCCAAGGGCCGCCCAGCGAATTTCATCGCCCGCACGTGCGGCTGAGCCAACGCCCACTCGCGCGCTTCAGGTCCCACGCGAACCATTAGCGCTGTGCTGGTGACGCCGCAACACATGCCGCCGCTCACAATGAAGGACAGTCCTCCGACCATCCTCTTCTCGACGACGTCCCGCCGACGGGAGAGTATCCGCCGCACTCGATCAGCCGTCTTATTGTCGTAGCCCATCGCCCGGACTCCCTCCCATTGCTGCCTCAGGCCGCTCACATCTCTCGTCCGCGACTCGGGGGGCAGCCTTGTAGAGAGGAATTCCACCTGGCTCTGTTCCACAGGGCAGCTAAGATGAGCCTCTCGGTCTGCGGCAGCCGCTGCGGGGCCGATGCCTCATCCTTTCCATCCTCGTGAACACGCCAGGCTTCCCGCCTGGTAGCGGGTCAAGCGCTATTGTCCTATGAGCCTGGCGATCGCGCGGGTGATGTCGACTCGCCCCGCTAGGCTACCGCCACTCTCTCTTTCTGCACTAAAAGACAGAGGGCGGACGAAGCCAGCGCCAGCGACCGCCGAGGAGCGACGGCCCTTCTGGCCACAGCAGAGTGTCCCAACGTCGAGGGGAAGCGTGACGCTCACGGCCCAGTGGTCGGCCGGGCTGCACCCGGTTCGTGCTCGATCTTGAGCGTGTAGGTGAATACCACAGCGTTCCGCGTCGAAGTGAGGGCGCAGTGCCTTTTATATTTATACTCGCTCTCAGCCAGCAAGATGGCCGCTTCCGTCAGCAATTGCTTCGCATCTTTCCAGGAGGGTCCGTCGGCCGTCGGCCCTGGACGCGGTTCAGACTCGCCCTTAACGCAGCTGTTGACATAGTGGATCCACTCTCTAAATTGCGGCTCAAGCGGCGATATGCCAGCGTCAACTCCACCAGCCTCTCGGAACTCAAGTGGGATCCCGGCACCTTGAGCGCGCGGTCGCATTTCCCACACATGCGCTCGGCTCACCTCCTTTGCCGACTCGAGAGCTACGTCCACCTCGGCTTCTCCGCTGTCTTCAGGCGCTGTCCCTAGGTACTTGCGAGTGTGGATTTGAATAAAGTCCGTATAGGGCAAGTCAGACTCGCAATACTTCGTAACCACGAAGGCTTCTACGAGATCGGGTAGTTCAAGCCAGCGAGCATGCCTCACAATGGCAAATTCGTGATCACCCGAAGCCACTCTCGTCAAGAGAACGGAACCTGCTGTTCCATCTGCGAAGCTGGGTGTCCCGGTTACAAACAGGCATACGAACCGTTGGCTCTCCGGACGGTCCCGGATTCTCTGGAGCTTGATGGCCAGCTTCCCGGGGTGGCCAGGAGAGGATTCGCACACTTGATTTGGAATGTAGAACACCGTCTGGATTTCAGGTCTGCCAAACCCTCTTTTGCTCGTGCTCGTCCCGGAGTTCCAAGCGCCAGAAAGCAAGCCGCGAATATTTCCTTCTTGTTGGTCTAGGTCGAACTGGCGCCGGGCAGCCCCCTCGTGGCCGAGCCAGGACTCAAAGTCAATCCATTCGTCACGGCGGTGCGTGACGAGGAAACCAAAGGGCACCACCGCAAGAAGAATGCATGCAACAGTGGAAATCTTGAGCAGAGTCAGGAAGCTGCCGGCCGATCCGGCCTGAGCCCTGCTCACGAGGCCCCCTTGGATCAGAACGAATACGACGTTCGCTGCCAGAAATTGTAAGGAGATGGCCCCCCCTAGGAAGGCCTCCAGGCTCTCGCCACAAAGGTGAAAATGATGGAACGTGTTAAACGCAATGAGGATAACCAAAGCGAACGTTGCGGGGAGATCGGCAAAGAGGGCGCTCTGCAGAAAGGCTGCCTTTTCAACTGGATCGTCGTGGCGTCCATAAAAGAGCACGTCGGAGAGGAGCAGCATTGCCGAGATGAATCCGGCAAACCACAAATGCGCGTCAAGAAGCTGGTGCAGCGAGGGATGGAGATGCCACAACACAAGACAAACTGCTGCTAGTGCGGCTGAGAGGCCTACGCCCACAAGGCACAACAGTGTCATCCATCTATGGAAGCCGAAGTCACCAACAAACGGAGAATTGAAATGGTAGTAAAGCGCGAACAGCCCCGTCCATGAGATCGCAGCGAGTTCCCATCCTTCCCAATGCTGAATCGGAGGCGAGGCCGGCAACCAATGGGCGCCAAAACCCACGAGGCTCAACAGGGCGCCGCTGACGATCATGAACCATAACGATGAGGAAACACGTAACCAGCTCACTACTAACCCCCTAGCTAAACGCAGCCCCTTCCCTGATCGTAGAAAGGGGGCACTGGGCGCGCAGGTCTACTTGATCCGGGAGTATCAGCAGGGCATCGAGCGACGCGAGTAGGGCAAGGTCGCACGGATCCGGCAGATATTGAACCCAACCCATTCCCCGTGGCCGGCCAGGTTGATCATTTCGCCTGGATCCAGTCTGCTTCCCGCGCCGGGTCGCAGTCGTTCGAAGGCACGGCGCACTCAAAGATCGCGCTGATGGGATGGACTTCCCAGAGGGTGAACCTCTTGGGTTGCCCGCCCTGTGTATGGCTCGGGTCGTCGTTCACGGTGTGTATGTTGTCGTACATGAGCTGTCCGCGGACCAAGAGCTTGGTCCCATCAGTCTGGATGTTTTTCCAAAGGGTGAGGTTCCAATTGGGGGGCCGGCCTTGAGGGATGGGTTCTACCACCAGGGACTCGAACTCGGTGCCTTCAGCCGTCTCCACAATGGGGAGGTGCACGTCGGTTTCGTCGGCGCTGGTGAGACGGCAATTGACGGACTCAGCGCTCCCCTTGACGAGGTTTCTTTCTGGGCTGATGAAGCCGGCCACCTGCACGAGGGTGCCTTCACTGATCTTGCGGCCCCCACCCAGGTCGAGGTCCACGAGAACGCCCCGATCGGTTATGTCGGCGCCCTGCGCAATGCCCTTCTGATCCGTACTACCTTGCAGCGCCCGCAGGTCAGCGAAGGTGAGGGTGACCACAGGACCGTCCGGGAGTACCGTTCGCTTGCGGTTGTTGAGGAGTGCGTGTGGGGTGCCTGGAGAGTCACAGCCGTCGGGTGTGCAATCGCTCAGCGAGGCGGCACAAGGTCCGGAGCTGCGCGAACGCGCCTTGGCGGCCCGAGCCGCAAAGGGAGTGGGGTGGTGAGCAGGCTGCCTTTCCGCTCCGGCATTGACGTTCCCTGCAAGAACCCAACCTTCATCGCCCTCGGCCGTCCGAACGTGGAGGTAGCCATTCTGGGGGTTCGTATCCAGGACGGTCAACGGCGTCGAAGCAGGAAGGTGCTTCACCAAGGCCGCCGAGACGTCGTGATCCTTGCGCAGATTCGATGACCGAGCGACTGTGGCCACTGAATCGGCGATAAGCACCGAGCTGAAGAGGAGCAACGGGGCGCCTGCTAGCAAGACGGCGCGCCACAAAAGGGGCCTGAGGATCTGTTTCATGGACGCCTCCAAGCGTTAAGAACCGGTGTGAGAGCTATCAACGGGTCAACCACAGTTTCGTTCCTCCCCCCAAGACACGCCGCCAAGTCGTTGTCCTGCTTCATCTTGGAAATGCCTCGTCGGATTGTGCGCCCGGGCGGGGTATCCATTCGAGGCTATAGTACTCACCTCGATCTCTTGCCCACGGATCAAAGACGTTGACTACCGGCTGCAACTCGCGCTTCAACTCCGGAATCGTCCTCATGAGGACGCGCTTCAATGGAGACACCGGCTGTTTGTGACCATTCGGGGTGCCCTTTTCGATCACCTCCGGTCCTGGGCCATTGTGGTTCACCCAGTCCAGACCGAGCGTCGTGTAGAACTCGGGCCGAAAGCTGGACGTGAAGAAGCGATCGCTGAACAGGCGCCTGGATGCGTTCAGTACGAAAACGATAAACTGAGTTTCGGAGATCGCGAACCCATGCGGCCGCGTTGACTCCGCGAGCCACCCGACGACGGTATCCACATCTTCGATGTTGTCGATCAGTGTTCCGTTCGGGCTTCCCAAACAATCGTTGATGGGGGAGCGGTCCTCGTTTCGTTGCGCGTCCGTGATCACCTTCGATGAATCACACACGTGTTGGCCGTAGAGCTCGCGGAGTGACTTGACCATCTCCTCCTGCCCGGGTCGTTCGGGCGAGTCAGGCGGCAAGCGACGATCCATGAAGTCGTCGTAGCTTGTAAGCTGCCGAAGCCCATACTGTCGCCGAAACTCGTTGAAGCGAGGCACCCCACGCTCCCGGTCACGAATCAAATCCAACGCTGCCACGTCGATCTGATGCGTGTCACTCTCGAGTCTCGACATCCGGAGGTTCTGTAGGAATAGCGGATGATTGTGGAGGGTCAGCAAACCCAGTCGCTGACGGCCCATGCTGAGTGCAGAGTTGGCAAGGCCGATCGAGTGCATGACGTCAGTGGCCTTGCCGCGAAAGGTCGCTGCCAGGGGGATTTTGGCTACGATCGTGTTTGGATCCTTTTCCAGCCGACGGTACTCAATTAAGTCCGGAAGTAATGGATGCAGCCGATACACCGTCACGAATTCCTCTGGAAAGTTGAAGGGAGATCCGAAATGGTTGACTCCGCCGTTCGTGTATGCGGGGTCTGTGATGTCATAGTGGGGCACTCTGCTGCCCAGACCAACAATACCCGGCCCGGAGGCGAGCACCGAATACCACTTCAACGCGCCTTGCGCGTCCTTAGATTCCCCAAGGGCACTCACCAAGAGGCTTAGCGCCCTTGAGACCTGTTCGTCACCGGGGCCTAGCAGGCCATTCCAGTTTGCGTTCATTCCTTTGTAGAGGGGTTCGTTGTAAAGCAGTTGGGGTGTCCATTCGGTGGTGTGGATCTTGGCGATCTCGGCCGATACCACTAACCGGGCTACGTCGAAGAGTTCGGCAGGTGATACATCCTTATAGCGAATGATCCGCGAGGGGTCCGAGGGGTTCCGCAAACCGCAGTCCGCCAGCGGCGTTTGCGCTGCCACCTTCCGGTACTCATCGACAAACGCGTTGTGCTCTCTGGCGAACACGTTATGAAAGAAGCTGAGTCCGATCGTCCAGTTGTCCGGGAATCCGGTGGCCTCCTGTCCTGTCCATTCGGGATTGATGGGATCGCCAGGTTCGAAGAGAGGGAGGTAACCCGGGCCGGCCGAGCCCGGGAGGGGATCGAGACGTAGTTTGGCGGGATCGTTTCGATCGAGCTTGACGCGGTTTCGCGAAACGTCATCGTATCCATAGAGCTGTGATGCGTCCCACCAAGCCGTATTGTTGTTGCGCATGGTCTTCGGCGCCCGCGCGAGATAGTCCTTGCCGCCGCTCACGAAGTGCTCCGGCTCCGCAGCCTCCTCAACGTACGCTTTGTCGATACGGTCCCCTGGTCGGCACCCAAGCCGCTGGATCTCATCCGCGGTCAAGGGCGTCTCGACATTGTTGTAAAGCCGGGCCTGGCATCCCACCGGCATGAATTCAGCGTGGTTGTGCCCCTCCACCAAATGAGAAAACCAATCGTGGGTCATGAACTGAATCCAAAACGCTGCGAGCACGTTCAGAAATGCTGCCTTCTTGTATTCGCAGTTTGCGGATGGAGGGTTGTTAGGAAGGCCAAGTCCTTCGTTACAAGCCTCCGGGTGTGATTGCGATCGAGTAAATAGCTTCCTACTCACGACTTGCGGATCAGGCATGAGGAGGCTCAGTCGGTTGCCGTGGCGGTTCTTGGTCAGCTCGTTCCGACCCAGGTCCGGGAACGTGGTGTCAAACTCCACGTTGCGCGCGAAAAGCTGCCCGGAGGAGCCCATGAGAGGATTCAAGATGTCGTTACAGATCCCTGTCGGAGTCCGGCTGCGGATCAGATCCCCCTTGCAGACCTGAATTCCATCACCCCCAACGCTCTGATAGTCGGGATGACCGCTGGGCAGCCTCATCTCAGGCCAGACCTTGATAGTGGGACCAGCAACAGCAGTTCGTCCGGTAACGTACTCTTTATAGGTCTTGTTGTTGTCGAAAAGATTGAACCTGAGCAGCTCGATGCGCTCATACTCCAAGTCGAACAAGGCTCCTGTTAGGCCACGAAAGGACGGCCCGCTGCTCGTGATCAGTCCGGTTGGTCTCGATCTGAGGTCGCCGGTGCCCCAGTATTGCGACCAGTCCACCCAGGGCGTGAGACGCAATTGCAGGGCCTTCTCACCCCCGCGGCACAGCGCAGTTGCCACCGGGACCTTGCCCTCAAACCGACGGTCGCGCGTCTCCGCCATGTCTGGAAGTCCGTCGCGGGCCATGCTGGCGCAGGCCTTCAGTGACTCGAATTCCTCCTTTGGATTACCTTCAGTCGCTCCAAGGCAAGGCTGAAGCACCAAAAGTCCAATAGGGAACAGGAGAAGACGGAGTATTGTCATGCCAGCCTCCGGCGTAGGAATGCGAACAGCCACTGTGGTTCTCGAGCGGCAAACAATCCAGTGTTGGCCCACGATAATCTCCTGCCCGTCTTCTTCCCTACAACCGCCGCCGTCATCGCTTCAACCCGCGGCAAGTGCAGCAAGGTCAAGCGTAGGCGAGGTGGCGCGAGGGAAGGCCCTCCGACCTTCACGACGAGGCCCTGAATCGGGCCGCGAGGCAGCTGACACAAGAGGTCTAAAGCCGTGCCAGAAGCAGCCGGTAAGACATTGGCGAGAGCGAAGGCGACGACAGGGATTCCCCTCGACAGGTCGCTCACGGAATGCTCTTTTGAACCGGCTGCAAAGCCGTCAGGACGACCGTTCCGATCTCAGGGAACTGCGTTGCGAAGAGCGTCGCCAGCGGCAGCAACCCGTAGGTCAGGAGGCTCGAGACGAAGGTCCAATCCCAGCTCACTCTCCCCGGGGGCGTGCCCGAAATCCGGCTGATCACCTCGTCCCGATCGATCTGGACGAAGACCATCACAAGCGCACCGATCACGCCAAGCATGACTACCCAAGGAAACCCGAGCAGGTGCCGCTGCGGCTGGAACGGGAACGAGGAAACAACACCCAGGATGAGGAAGAGGCCGATCATCACAAAGAGCAGGCAGTTCCTGAGATGTGCGAGCACCTCGCGGACGCAGAGGGCCACGAGAGTCGCCAGGAACTCCTCGCCTCGAGAGAGCCACTCAAGGGGCGGATCCGGTTTGTCGGAATCTCTCGTCGCCAGCATGACGTTCGGATGGCCAGTCCAGAACGTATCGAGGAAGTCAATCATGGGGGCCGTCAATCCGACCAAGAACTGCCAAGTGCCACTGCCAGACCATGTCGTGGCCGCTTTTGGTTCGCCGACCTCGTTCTCGAACATCACCTCCGTCGCCGCGGACCCACCGAGCGCAGTCACTAGGACTAGGAGCGGGCCCTTGCAGTACGGGTAGCGGGTCTCAAGGTCGTTCTTGACGGCGCCCAATCCATCGTCGAGCCGCCTAGCGAGGCCAAGCGGCTCACCCAGCTCGAGCATCTCAGGAACCGCGGGCGAGTACCTCGCCTCGAAGGTGCGGGCAAGCCTCGGCGAGAGACGGCTGTAGGCCGCAACGATCGGGTGGGCACTTAGACGCCGCAGCAAATCCTTGAGGGACGACCAGAGGCAGACAAAACGAAGCAGCGACAGTGCGACCAGGCCATGGAGCAACAGGAACGAGAGCTCGCAGCCCGCGTCGAAGACAGGACCCTCGATCGTCGAAAGGCGCTGGCGCAAATTGAGGCAGAAAGCACCAAAGATCAGGCCAAGGACGGGTACCGCGAGCCGCCACGGTGGCAGCAACAGAGTGCCCGGCCCAACAAGCCACCCGAGGGCTGCGCGCTCGCCGTCGATGGCACCCTTGGCGAGTCGCTTGATCTCTGGAAGGCCGTCCGCTCCCAAGACCGGATGAGGAAGACTGAGCCGGCGCAGCTGAAGGAAAGCCGCAGCGTAAAAGGCAGCGCCGAGCAGAAGAAGCGGCACCAAGGGGGACACGCCGTTCCCGGGATTTGTGGCCCGCTCGACGTAGAACAAGAGCGCCGCGCGAGTCTGGAGGTCCACTGAAAACAGCCCTTGCAGAACGGCCCATGAGTACCAGAGAAACCAGGCGGCAGCGCTGCAACCGACGAGCAGAGCGCCAAGGAGCAGCCCTGACGCGATGCCTTTTTGCCTGTTGTCCTCCTCGCTGACATTCACGTGGCCCCCCTTCTTGGACCACGTGAGGGCGGCTGCGCTCAAGCCCGACCAGACCGTGCATGAGGCGAGTCCGATGGCGCAGAACGCGACAGCCACGAGCCCGGCCTTACCCCAGCCCAGACCTGCGGGCCACAGCTTTCCAGGTCGAATCAGGCCCAACGCAATGAGGAGGACGGGAGCGCAGACGGCATAGAGCGAGCTCAGTACGCCGAAGCAGACAAACAGATACGGCTGCCGCTCAGCATGGCCCCGGCAACCTAATGAGCTGAGGAGGGGCCAGGGCTTCTCCTGGCGCTGAAAGCAGTAGGCTAGCCCATGAGCCAGGCCGATGAAGGTTAGAACACCGAAGGCGGCCAGTGCGAATTCGGAGGGGTGGAGCGCGACGGGGACTTCAGACAGGTTGCCATGGCTCGGGGGTTTCCAAGGCTGAACATAGGCCAACACGTCAGAACTCGGCTTTGCGGTCGCAAGTGGCCATATCGAGCCTCGCCCCACGACGCTGAACCAAAGCGGAGGACGGCAGCCGTCTGGACAATCGAGAGCCTGGGGGACCGCGTAGTCCACGAGATTCGGGGGCGCGGGGGAATAGCTGAGCGGATTGCCCTCCTCGTCGTACCCCAGCAGGGCGAGAGTGGCGTTGTAGACACCTTGTGTGTTCGTCGTCGGAAGCTGTAGACGCATACGAGCGCCTTCGAACGGCAGCGTCCAAGACTGCGTACCGTTGAAGACGGGGTAACTCGAGACCACGATCGCGCCGCGCATGTAGCGGGCGTAGTCCGGGTGAGCATAAAACAAGTCACTCTCGAGCGTGAAGAGCACCACGTCGGGGCAATGTCTCGCGATCTGCTGCGCGAGGAACAGCTTGTCGCGGGAGTCGGTTGCCAAGAGCCCGACGTAGGAGACGCGCTCACGACCAAGGACGTCAAGGATGTTTGACAAGGCGAGATCCACCTCGCGGGACGTCGGCAATGGATCAAACGTCGGGAGGAGGTCCGCCGCGTCGAGAGGCTCGTCGAAGGAAAGGCGGAGCGACAAGCTTGTGGCGGAAGTGCTTGTTTCTGGCGGTGCTTCGACCCGATCGCTCGCGTAGGCACTTCTTAGGTGGGCGATGTGGAGCGGAAAGCGAAGGACAAGCGCGTCTGCTTGCTGGGTTGACAGGTAGTCACTGAGAGCACGACCGTAGTCGGTGTTGGACTCGACAAGTAGGGCAGCTAGCCGTTTTCCGAGGGGGCCGCGCTCCTCGAACAGGCCATAGGTGTCACTCATATAAGAGTGCATCTTCTCAAGCACCCAGGTATCAGGTGCGACCGTTGCTCGAAAGGTCACGCGGTTCGGTAGAACCTCTTCGATTCGTTTGCGCACAATGCTGGTGGCGCTCCCCGAGACGATGCGTAGGCACTTTGCATTGTGGTTGGCGCGGCCCCAGGATCGGATGGCACTAACCAGCGACGCGGTTGACCCTGAAAATGACGGCCCCAGGATCGGGATAGTCCTGGCTCCATCAGGATTCCAGTCCCCGATTACCTTTAACGCCGCCAGGAGCGCTCTGGTATGGATCCCAGAGGTGGGTGTTTCTCCCACGAGGAAGAGCACTAGAAGCTCTTGTTTGTAGCTTGGTTGTGGACCGGTGCGGCGGAGCAGGACGACCGCGGGCGCTTCCTCATGATTAAAGAGCCCTATTCGATGAAGCCTTCCTCCGGAGACCTCGGTTGTGGGCCTCCAAGGTACCGAGTATCGATCGAGTACGTAGCCGCTAGCCGCAGTCGCGCTCTGGATGGCGTCAAGGAGCGGATCGAACAGCCAGCCGGCATGCGAATCGATCGGATCCGGCAGGGTGGCGATCAAGAAGCGCACGTCAATCGATTGTTTCTCGGCCTCTTTCCGCAGGGCGGGCAGCGTGGCCGCCGCAGAGTCGAGATCCGGTGTCAAGAAGCGGGCAAGAACCGAGACGAACTCCGCTTTGACAGGTGAAGTCGGCAGGATCGGGCTGGGAGCCTTAGGGATGTCGGTCTTCCCCTTCGTGGGGGTGGCCCGCGAGCCTAGGAACTGGGGTGAGACCACGCCCCCGAGCAACGCAACAATGAGGAGCCACAACAGGGGCTGGTCACGCTTCATTGGTCTCCATCCTTGGACTCCAGAGGGCTCCGACGAACCAAGCAGCAGCTAAGGCCACATCCAGGAGAGCCTAGTCGTAAGGGACCTGCCTCGCCCGCCAACTCGAACCACAACGCTGACGCAAGAGTGCAGCCCCTGGGGCTCAGTCGATGCGCGGGCCTGGAAGAGACTAGACCCTGCCGACCGCCTGAGCCGGTCGTTTCCTCTCGCCGTTAGCGAGGGCTCCCCAGGAGCGGGTCCGCCCGCTCTGTTTGCTGAAAAGGCTCCTTCACGGAGCAAACGGCACCGTTGGATTGGCGTCACCCGGCGGCGGTACGGCCCCTGCCTGCCTGGCTGCCTCGTCGAGCTGCCGTGAAACAGTGGCGAACAGGTCCGTCAAGCTGGCCGGAATGCGATTGCCACCGAGCCGCTCAGCCAACTGAAAGCCCAGCGCCCGATAACTCTCGAATTGCGCTTCGGTGAAGAACTGGTCGGCCGTAGTCTCGTGGGGGAAGGTCTTCGAGGTACGAGAATAGGCCAGGACGTCGATGGGCACGGCCGTTGCCAGGAGCGTTGGCTTCAGATAGAGAAGGTAGCCGGGCGGCGTGCCGAGGTCGACTAGGTCATAGCGGATCCTGGCCAGCGCGCAGGCAAGCCCGTGCTGGCCTTCCGCGCTGCGAGCCAGGATTCGGATCGGCTGGTCGAACTCGATCGGAATTCCGAAGTCGATGCGCACCTTGCGGATCAGGTTGCCAAGGTCCTCGAAGTCATGCCCCGGGTCCTGCCCGGCGTCACTGGCCACAATGAGCCGGCAGCGCCGCAGCACCATCTCGTAGATCGCCAAGTTCTCGAAGTGACCGCCGTCGGAAAGGCTCACGTATGCGTGCTGAGCGTCCGTTTCGCTGAAAAGGTCGGCAAAGAGCGGCTTCCAAGCGTGCCGCGGCCCACTGAAGCGGTAGACACGCTCACCATTGCGGTTTGGGTTGCCGAGCCACGCGCCCAAGCGGACGTTGAAAAGCGTCATCAGAAACGCTACGAGTGGGGACGAGTGGTAGCCCGAGCTCGGGTTCGCAGCGGCACCGGAGATTGTGACGGCTGTGCCGAGCGAAATGCCGTTCGGGCCCCCGTACTCGGACGTCGGGCGATAGCCGTCGTGGAAATTGCCACAGTAGAGGGGCGTCATCGAGAAGGACTCGGCTTTGCGCTGCTGCCAGGCGAGGTTTTCACCGCTTCTCACCAGGTTGAGCGTGACGTTGATCACGGAGAAGGGCCGGGGCGAGATGTCGTGGGCCAGCTGAGGCAAGGGCACGTCGTCGTTCGCGTCGAAGCCGGTAAACGGATTCGGCCGGCGGTGTGTGTTCGAGGCGCCCAGGTAGGCGCGCACGAGCCGGTTGCGGTAGAAGCCATGGAGGGAGAAACGGTTGACGTTCACGACCCAGCCGAGTAGCCAGGACAGAAGGGTGCAGCTGGCGGGCACGATCAAGAAGCGTCCAACGAGGGTGACTACCTCTGGGAAGGAATAGCAGACAAGCGGGACGTGGGGCACTAGGAGGGCGTCGCGACCAGTTGCCAGCCGGCCAGCCCAGGCGCTCAGCTCGGCGAGGACCAATACAATGCCAGCCAGCGTGGCCGGAGCCAGGAGGCGCAGCCCCCAAGCCGCCACGGGCGACGGCGTCTGATGCCGTGGCTCGCTGCCCCCGGGGGTACGAGAACTCGCCCCTAAGAGAGCCGTGATCAGGCCCGTCAGGCCTCCCGCGGCAGCCACCAATTGGCCCGTGATGGCCGTCAGCATATGACCGCCCAGCACAAGCGCGCTGATGCCGATCCAGCCCACGGAGAGGAGAAGTACCCATCCGGAAAGACGTGCCCACCACTCGCGGTCAGCGTTGCCGAGCTCAGGTGTCCAGGTGCTTGGAGTGGGGTCGCGCGGGTCGCGCTCACCCAGGCTGGCAAAGGCCACGAACAACGTCCGTGCCAGCAGGTAGAGCCCCAGCAAAATCGGGACAGCGAAGAGCACGAATCGGCGCGGGTGCTGCTGCACACCTGGGAGCCAGGCGCGCGCGACTAACCCTAGCAGCAACGCCGCGACGCCATTAGACAGCACGAGGGCGACGATCTCCGCGCGGGCAGGCGGCTGAGCCTCGTGTGCCCCCGTCGAGAGGCGCGCTGCGAGCCAACCTCCCAACGGGATGACGATGTACCAGAGTGCGCAAAAGATCCACAGCTCGGGCCCCTCAAAGCCCCCGCCCATCCACCGAGCCGCCAGCGACAGGAGGAGGGCCGAGAGCCAGAGGGGGAGCACGCCGAAGAGCAGTATCAGGGGAGGTTGGCCTCCATCACGGCGAAGCCGGTAAATCGCCAAGCTGGCCATGAGCGCCGAGAGCAGTGCGAACCCAAAGGCCACCGCACCCCAGGTGAAGTCGGAATAGGCCTGCGCGGCCACGATGAGTGCCACTTGAGGAACCGCCACGACGGCCGTCAGGGCCGGCACGAGCACCAGCCAGTTAAGGAGCAAGTTGCGGACGATCATGGCGGCGGCGCTCCAGGTGTCGGCTGAGAAGAAGCCAAGGCGCGGTGTGAGGTAGTTGCTGTACTCGCGCAGGTGGTCGATGGGCCGGGGCTCGGGGGCGAGGGGACGGAATCCGGCCATGCGTGCGGGCCTCGCTAACTGCTCGACGACCTGCGGCAGTGGCTCCCGATGCATCCAAGCCTTCAGCCACCCCGCGATGTAGCCGCCTCCAGACACGCTCGACAGGTAGTCGAAGTGCTTCAACACTCCGAGGTTGGCTAGCGCCTGAAGCACGCCCAGGTTGAAGGTGGCGCTGCGAATGCCGCCTCCGGAGAAGCAGAGGGCCGATAGCTCCCGCCCCTCGGGCAGAGTGCCGATGTGTGTGTAGAGCTCCTTGAGGTCCCTCTTGGCAGCTTCTTTCAGGCCGTCCTGCTTCCCGAGGTGCTCCAGCTCTTTCTCCAGCACCTCAGCGATCTTCACGGGCTCAGCCATTCATCCTCCTGCTCCTCACCTAGCGCAACGCGGCAGCGAGATACACGCTACCCGCAACAGCGATCAGCACCGACCCATAGCGGCTCAGGACTGCGTCGGGTCCATTCGACAGCCCGGTACGCCGCAACAAGCGGAGACCGGCAAAAGCCGGCAGCACTACCGCCTGATGCCCAATCTCAACCCCCGCGCTGAAGGCCGCGATCGCCAGCAAAGCGCTCACGGTCGGAAGGCCGGCCATGGCCTCAAGCAAACCACCGGCGAAGCCAAGGCCGTGAAAGAGTCCGAACAGGAACGCGACTACTAGGCGGCTGCGGCCGCGGCTGCGCTCGGGCCAGAGCACGTTCTGCAGGGCGACGCAGACGATACTCGCCGCGATCATGGGCTCGACGAATGCGCCGGGCAGGCGCAGCAGGCCGAATGCGGCTAGAGCGAGAGTTAACGTGTGCGCCAGCGTGAACGCCGCAACGACCTTCACCAAGTCCCAGAGCGACGCCACCGCCAGGACCAGTGCCGCGACAAAGAGCAGGTGGTCGTAGCCGGCCAGAATGTGCGTCATTCCGTGGCGCACGAACGCAGCCAGAAGCCCCACCTCCGTGGCGTGCGACGAGTCCTGCCAATTGAGCGGCCCCCGCGACGTGAGCAGCGAGCCCTGCTCCGGCCGCTCCCCCGCCCGGCCGATGCTCACGATGTAGCTGGCCTCCCATGGGTTGCCCGGCGCGAACTGGAACTCGCGGAGAACGTTCTGCTGTAGCTCGATGTGTGTCGGCTGAGCGCGGGTCGGTCCATACTCGAGCAGGTAGCTCGGCCACCCGCCTGTGTACCGCTCGGGCCCCTCTAGGACGCGCCCCGTCAGGGCGCAACCATCGGCCACGACGTGCAGGTGTGAAGCCAAGTAGTCGCCGTGCGTACGTAGTCTCAGCGGCAGCGCCGCCTCGTCGGGCGAGGCCTGGGCGGAGGCGACGAGCACTTCCTCGAGCGGGACGGTTGCGCGCACTAGCAGCCGGTCCTGAAGGATCTCGACTGCCATGCGGCCCTGCGCGACGGGGTGCCCTTCGGCGAGCTGGGCAGCCGCCAGCAGGGCGGTCAAGACACAGAAGCCCAGCCAGGGCTGGCGGGGGGCCGACTCAGCGGTGCTCATGGAAGGCGTCGTAGTGCGGGTTGAGGTCGGCGGCGAGCGCCAGCCAATGACGCCCTTCCGCGGCGCGGCCAGCGGCCAGGTGGATCATGCCGGCGCGGAAGCAGAGGTGCGCGTCCCGGATGCCGCCCTGGAGCGCCGTACGCATCGCATCCAGCGCCTCGCTGAAGCGACCAGCGCGGTAGAGCGCCCAGGCCAGCGCGTCCTGCGTGGGAACGCCGCCGCGCAATGCCGCGTCCCGACGCGCCCAGCGCAGAGCCTCGTCCGCGTCCGGGCGTGCGTCCGCGAAGAAGCCCGCCAGGTGGTGGAAGTAGTGCACTTCACCGCGCCCCACGGACGCAAGGTAGCCCCGCAAGGCTCGGTCGTGCCAGCCGCGTGCGGCCTCAGGACGGCCGATGAAGGCCAGCAGATCGCCGAGCGCCTGCTCGATCTCGGGCCGCGCCACACGCGCCACCACCCGCTCGTAAAGCGCCACCGCCTCTTCGAAGCGCCGTTCTGCGGCGCACAGCTCGGCCAAGTGCTCCGCAACCCGCCAATCCCCGGAGTAGCCGCGCTCGGCGCGCGCGTAGTGCTGCTCCGCCTCGGCGTGACGGCCACGGCTGAGCGCGAGCTGGCCACGCTGCAGTTCGACCCAGGCGTAGGCGCGCATCTCCTTGGCGGTGAGCTCGTCCTCGGCCTGGGCGTACAGGGCGTCGGCGCTCTCGCTAGCGCCCCTGAGGGACTCGAGGTGTGCCAGCCGTTCGAGCACGTCCCAATCGCGGCGAACGCGCAAGGCTTCCTCGCAGTGCAGCCGTGCTCGGGCGTAGTCGCCTTCTTGCAGGGCCAGGTCGGACCGCAAGGCCTCGGCGCTCGGGCCCGCGATGCGCGCCGGCAGCCGCTCAAGGTCGGCGCGCGCTTCTGCGAGTCGGTGGAAGCGAAGGGCGAAGTCAGCGGCGAGAAGAAGCAGGTCGGGCGCCGGGCCGAGGCCCTGGAGGTTCTCGGCGGCCGCTGCGCGGGCGCGGGCCTCGTCGGCCGTGCTCCCCGTGAGCGCCGCCCGGCGTTGGAGCAGCGCCACTTGGCGAGTGGCGCGCTCTAGAGGGGAAGGTGCGATCAGCCTCGGACCGAGGGCGAGGAGCTGGGCGTCGAGACGCTGCAGGTCGGTCGCATAGTCGGTCAGCCGTGCCTGCGATTCGTCGGTGCGCAGGACTAACGCAGCGCATGCGCCGAGGACGACAAGGACGAAGGCCCCCCCGCGACGGACGCGGGGGGCCGTGGTCACCATGGCTCGGCCAAATAGGGAAACGCCGTGAGGAACGGTTTGTCGTTCTTGAGCGGGTTCGGCGGCGTCTTTGGTTCGATGGGCGCGTGTGCCCACAGTTCCGGGTCGTTGAGCGTCTCCACGTTGTACTTCTTACCGTTTAGCTCCGCCTCCATATCGAGGAAGAGCGAGAGAAAGCGCGTGGCGACCTGGTCTTCTGGCCTCCGTCCGAAGGGCCAGGTGCCGGTCGTGTCCATGTCGATCGCGCAGACGTTGGGGATGAAGACCTCGAACGTGCGGCGCAACGGGATCTTCAGGTGGTGCTTATTCCAAGTGTCGTCGGGCATGTTCAGGCGCTGGAAGATCATCTTCTTGACACGCGGAAAGGCCTCTGCAGCCAACGCGTAGGTCTTGTGCACCGAAATAGGTGAGTTACCGTGGTCGAAGGCCGTCTTGAGACCCAACGCGCTGACGGAGGGCCCGAACCCCCAGCCCAGGTGCGCGAGGCGCGTCACGAAGTGCTCCGCGAGCCAGAAGTTGTCCGCGCCCACCTGGCGGTCGTCCTCGCGCTCGTTGAGCGCCGCGTCGGCGAACGCTTGGCCATCGGTGTCCACGAGCTTGTATTTCTCGAGTTGGGCGTCGGGCGGGCCGTGCAACGCGTCGCTGGACTGCTCGAGCCGCGAGATCAGGACGCCGGCGGCCAAGCCTCCAGCCATCAGCGCAAGACCCGCCAGCCGGATTACCTTGTGTCCGCCCCGCATCGCTGCTGGCGCCGGCCTTCCGACCAGAAAGAGCAAGAGCCCAAGCACGATTACAGCGCCCCCCGTGACCCACGGATGGCGTACCCAGGCCGGCCCGCGCGGGCGCTGGCGGTCGTCCGGAATCGCCATGATCCTGTGCGCTGCCTTGAGCACCCAGCTCTCGCCCCAGGTGTTCACGAGCCGGTCGATCTGCGGGGTCTTGGTGACGAAGGAGAGAGGGAGTTCCAAGATCATTGAGTTGACGTTGCGCCCGGCTTGGGCGTCCTTACCGCTGTAGACGAAGCGGTAGTTGCCGTTGGCGTCCTTGAGGTAGCCCTTGCCGTTCCAGGTGTACGGGCCCGGAGGCAGATCCTCCTTCACGCCACTGCCCAGGTTTGGTTTCTGGGGGTTGAAGTTGAAAAGCGTGTTGCCCTCCAGCTCGAGGAGCGTCTTGGGGATGGGCAGCTCCCTCAGCTCCTTCGGCGCCGAGACTGGCACGTGATAGAACTGGGGCGCGTAGTTGATAGAGCGGAAGAAGCCCGGTAGGTCGTTGAAGAATGCGTCGTCGCGCCCGCCGACATAGACCTTGAGCACCTGCCCGTCGGGGCTCTTGACGGTCGTGACCGTGTTCGTTTCAATGGCCTTTTCGAAACTGCCACTCGGGAAGCCCAGGAACACGAGCGATGCTTTGCCCGCGGCGTCGACGGTCAAGCGCACTTCGGCCGGCTTCGCGTGCAGGTACTTATCCTTGACCGTCTCGAAGTAGGCCAGCATGGCCTCAAGGCTCTGGTCATTCTCGAGCGGCGGGGCCGGGCGCGGGCCGGGATAGATCCGGACCCGGTAGAGCATATCGGTGTCGAAGGCGCCCGCCCTCGGGACCGAGGCAAAAGTCAGCGCGATGACCACTCGCTCACCGCCAGTCTCGTCGTCGGCGGGAAAGCCGAAGATGTCGTAGAGGTCGGCGGCGCTGACCTGCACGTCGGAGAAGATCGAGTTGATCGCGTTAGGGTCGTTGTGATCAGCGGCACGCGTGGCACCTGTCGCCAGCAGGCACAGCGTCACCGCCAGGGAAATCCAGGGCACCCGTCGATATCGCATGATCGCTCCTGCGGGCCTTCCTTCCGACACCCGCCGTCAACGTCACCAACTACGGCACGAAAAAAGGGCGCGTGGGACAATGCGGACCCCTTGAGCCGTTGGTTTCGTGGTCCCATGTCTGGGTCTCTCGGACGCCAAGGCTATGACGACGCCTGGTTCAGCATCACGTCGGCGGCCTTTTCACCGATCATGTAGACTGCGCTCACGATGAAGAAGCCCGGGATACGCGGGAAGACCGAAGCGTCCACGACGCGCAAGCCTTCGGTGCCGTGCACCTTGAAGTCGCCCGTCAACACGCCGCCCTCCGCACGCGAGCCGATCGGGCAGGTGCAGGAGGCGTGGTGGCCCCAGGCGTTGTCCTTCACGAACTGGGCGAGATCGTCTTCGGATTGAACCTCGTCCCCGGGCACCTCCTCCGCGGCGATCAGCTTCTGCTCCTTGAGCTTCTTCGTCATCGTGCGTACAAACTTGATGCCCGCGACGACGGAGGCGAGATCGTCGCCGCTCGCGTCGCTGCCTTCATCGAAATACTTGAAGTCGACGAGCGGCGTGTCGCGCGGATCACCTGAGCGGAGGGTCACTTGGCCCGCGCGGTTGTTCGTGTGGGCCTTAAGGATGGCCCAAGTGAGGTAGTTCAGATTCTTGGCGAAGACGGTGGAGTACCCAGGATAGTAGCCCTTGAATAGGCCCAGCAGCGCGAAGCAGAACAGGTCGGGCAGGGGCCGGTTGGCGGCGGCGCGCTTGATGACGGCCAGGACCGCGCCGTTTGTGCTGTAGACGCCCTTGCGCGAGCGGGCCCACTCTCGGTACTGCGGGTCGCCCTGGGCGAATGTCGCGTTCTTCAGCACCCACCAGGCGGGGAAGTTCATGCGGTTGACAACACCTACCTCGTAACGGTCCTGCAGGTTCCGGCCCACGCCCGGCAGGTCTACGCGCATGGTGATGCCATGCTTGGCGAGAACGTCCTTCGGCCCGACCCCCGAAAGCATCAGGAGCTGTGGTGTGTTGAAGGCCCCGCCGCTCAGCACGACCTCGCGTGAGGCGCGCAGCTCGCGGCGCTCGCCCGGCGCGCTGCTGGGCTTGCTATGGGCCTTGTAGAGCCGCGCGCCCTTCAGGTATTCGACTCCTAGGGCGCGGTTGCGCTCGTCGAAGACGACACGCGTGCAGAGTGCGTCCAACTCGATCCGCAGTCGATCGGGGTAGCGTCGGGCTACGTCCAGCACGCGCTCGCGGGCACCCATGCGCTGGTGGCCACAGGTGGAGAGGGGTGCGTAGCGAATGCCCTCGGCCCTCTGCTGCACCAGTTGCCAGTCGTTCGGGTCGGCCCAGCTCTCGAAGGTTTCGAAGAACGACTTGAGCCTCGTGACCGGGTTGCCCAGGTACTCGAAAGCGTCGTGGGCCGATTCGGTAATGACCTTGACGAGATCGTCATCGTCGAGCGCCGCGAGGGGGATGGCCTTCTCCGTGTGCAGCCAGCCCGTCCAGCCGTGCCGCGAGGGGTTCAGGCCCAAAAAGCGGAGGAAGCGGTCGACGGGGCGATGGTGGCAGTTCTCAAGCCGCTCGAAGTAGGTGCGCATGCGGTCCGCGCCCCACGATGCATCGTTCGCCACCCGGGCGAGCTCGTTCCAATCGGCATTGTGCGGGTAGACCGTGATCATCGCGTTGTGCGCCGTGCAGCCCCCCAGCGCGCCGGCACGCGGGTAGAAGACGCCGTCGCTCTCGGGCACGAACTTCGGGTCCCGCCGCTGCCGGGCGAGGTCGCCGTAGTGACGCACGAAAAAGGCCCACCCGATGGCCTCGTTCTCCGAGGCGAAGGCGTGGAATACAGGCACGTCGTAGTCGTCGGGCAAGCGGTGCCCGTCGGGGACATGGGGGTCGCCACCTTGCAGCTGGCGAGGGTCGCCCCCGGCCTCGAGGAGCACGACCGTGCGGCCCGCTTCGGCCAGCCTGGCGGCGAGCGTGCCGCCACCTGCGCCCGAGCCGACCACGATGTACTCGCAGTCGGCCTGCCGATCAGCCATGGCTCGCCCTCCTCAGAAGGTCTTCAGGAACTCGATCAGAGCGCGTTTGTCGTCGTCCCGGAGGCCGGGCTCCTCCGCGAAGCGGTCGGTGCCGAAGTAGTGGCCGCGGTTCACGACGAAGTCGGGGCATTTGCTGAGGGCGAGCAGCGTCCCCGGCTCAGGCTGGCCGTCTTTGAGCTTCCCGACCAGGTTGGCGAAGACCTGCCTGGCTTGTTCGTCAGTCGCGTTCGCGGGCAGTGCCTCTAGGTCGTGCTTGACCTTGCCCAGAAGATCAACCACCTGTTTGCCGTGCACCAAGCTCGTGCCGGCATCGTCCGAAGCCGACACTAGCTCTAGGTTGGCGAGCAAGTTCACTGGCGTGCCCTTGGGAATCGGCCCGATCTCGATGCCGCTCTCCCCGAAGACTGCCGGCAACCAGCGGCTTCCCCAACCGAGCAGAGGCTGTAGAGCGCTGGGCAGGAAGCCGGCCGGGACGCGCAGGTAGCTGGTGGCCGTGGTGCGGTCGATCCGGCCCGGTACCTTGTCCCCGAGCAGGTCGTCCTTGTCCCTTTTCTCGGGCCACAGCATCTTCTCGATTGAGTCCTGGAAAGAGCGCAGGCGGGCATCGACGGACGGGCTGGGGTCAAAGAGACCCACGCTGTTGTTGAGGAGGAAGGGTGCGGTGGACCAGAGGCTGACAAGCGAGGCCGGACGCGTGTAACCCCGGCCCCCCGCCGGCATCTTGTAGGTCCACGGCTCTCCGGTATATGGGTGGTGCACTGTGATCTCACCGACCGATGGCAGTTCCTTGTAGGACTGCGAGGAGAAGTTGTCCCAAATGCTGCCAGCAATGGCGTTCGTGGCCAGGGTGCTGCAAGCGTTGGTCTGCAGTAGTGTGACCGGCACGCGGAACTCGCTCGAGAGGAAGTTGTTCTCGAGGAAGTCCTTAGCCTGGACGATCTGCCCCATCTGCCGCTTGAAGTCGTCGGTCTTGGTCCAGTCCCAGTACCGGTTCCAGCAGCCCAGGTACTGCGCGCCGTTGCAGCCGTCGGGGTCGAGGCCTATGGCGGGCGAGGGCAGCTTGCTCGAGTGACAGCGCGCGCAGCGCTCGGCGAAAACCTGCTTGCCGCGGGCGAATCTTGGCATTTCAGTAGGAAGGTAGTCGAGCCCGCCAGGGATCTGCTTGAGTTGTTCGGGTGCATTGCTCTGCAGGAATCGCAGGCCATCCTTCAGCCTGTGGGGCTCCGTGCTATTCAGGAAGAAGAGGGCCAGGTTCGGGGTTTGGGCCTCGGTAGCGAGCCAGTAGGCCGAGTTCTTGCGCGCCACCGCGATTTCGATCCGCGTGGTAGGCTTGCCGCCCACTAGGGCGTTGAAGTGCAGCAGCCACTCTTCGCTGAACAGACCGATGTTGAGGTACACACGGTTAAGTGCCCCGAGCGCGCCGACAGAATCGCTGCCATCCTTGAGCACGCGCGGCGTCCAGACGGTGTCGGGTCTCTGGAAGAACTCCGTGAGGGGTCCGGTCTTGACGTAGTCGTTGAACTGCGCGTTGTGCAGGCCGCCACCCGCGAGCGTCTCCTTGCCCCAGCGTTTGGAGTGCTCGAGGCGTGCCTTCAATGAGTAGACGGCGTTCATGGTGCGGGGGTTATTGATGTAGTCGGTGGATACCAGCGAGGTGTCGAGGGCACCCGGCCTCGAGGTGTGGAACAGCTGGTAGGGGAAGCTGGACGGATCGGCTTCCCAGGAGAAGATGCGGTCGATCCAGAAGTACTGGGCGCCGACGTTCGAGCTGAGGTCCGCCCACTCCGGGCTCTCGGGGTTGCGCGGGGGGTGCACCGGGTTCGGACCCACGTGGCAAAAAGCGCAGGCCATGCCCACGCGGTACGGCTTCACGAGATTCTTCGACAGGTAGTAGCTGGGGTCCTCGTAGTAGCGGACGGGATCCCACTTCTGAGCGGCGGCCTGGTCGAAGGCGGGGTTTGGGAAGAGGCGCAGTCCGACGATGCCCGTGCCGTAGCCGTAGTACGAGCCAACGGGCAGGTTCTTGCCACGCGCGCCAAGCGCTACGCCCGGGTATTTCTTCTCGTTCTCGAACGGATCAGCTGGGCAAGGGTCGCTACGCTTGTCGAGCCACAGCCCGAAGCGCTGGGGGTCGGGGCCCTTCGCCTTCTCGAAGCAGGGCTCGTTCACTAGGCCGAGATAGTTCCACCGGTTATCACGGCTGAACTTGAGCTTGGGGTGGGAGGAGACCGTCTTGAGGAAGTCGAGCGTTCCCACGCTCTTCTTTGAGATCGCGTCCCAGAAGCGGTCGTTGCCCCCGGTCCAGACGAGCCAGGTGTTGCGCCCCTTGATCTCATCCGAGGTTAGCACCACATCGCCGTCCATGTGGCGGAAGTAGTCCTCATCGGCGGCCGGGAACGATTCCGCTGGACGGTTCGCCAGGCGCGCTTCGTCGAGCACCTGGCCAGGCTCGGGCGCGCGGTTGCAGCCAACAAAGTTTGCCAGAGCAATCAGCAGTAGCGCGGCCAGTGACCGGGCTCTACCGCCGCCGTTCATACCCATAGTCGTGCTCCTCGCGACTCCTGATCCGCGGGTGGACTTGGGGCAACCGGGCGAGCCGCGACACATTCTCTTTCGGTGTCCCACACCGTCGTCTAACGGAGAGTGATCCAGGCTTTGGATCGACGGGCGCAGGCTGGCGGGCCTGCTTGCGGTTCGGGCACAGGTGCCAACTTCGCCCAAAGATCGGCATACCTACGCGTAGGTGAAATGGTGAAGAGGGGTCCAGCGGACTAATCCCCTTCAACGAGGTGAAATCGGTCTTTTTTCGGAGGGAACCCGGCGGCATCTTACAATGCGTGTCAAGGGGAAACGAATCTTGGATATCCAGCAAACTCGGGCCTGGTTTGACGAATTCGGAGGCGGCTGGGCCAGCGGGTGTCTTGAGAGTTGGAGCGGCCGCGTCGCGGCCCCTTGGCTCGGCAAGCTCCCCTGAGAGCCCTAGCCGATGGTCCTCGGCCGGTTGCCCGAAAACTCCCTTTTCCCGGTCGGGCAACTCGACCGTCTCCGGAATCGCCATCAGCCCGAGGTTAAGCACCGGCGGCGAGCCCTCCCCGTGTCTAGAAACTTCCAGTATTTGCATTGGTGGAAGCCGACTCCACTGTCAATCAGCGCGTGGCCGTCCTGAAGAAGGCCAAAAGCGAAACCACGAGCAAAGCGTGAGTGACGAAGACCTTCTCGTAGAGCACGATCGCGGTAAGCCATCCCGGGTTGTAGGGCTGGGCCTGAATGGCGATCAACGCCACCGTCAGGCCGGTGCCAGCCACAAGGAAGCTCTGAACGTCGCTCAGCCCGACCTTCAGGAAGCCCACGACCAAACCGAGACCCGCCACGAACCAGGGGACGATGTTCCCCTGGATCAACAAAGCCACGATCACGGCCAGAACCAACCCTCCGAGGAAAGCCCACTTAGCCAGGGTTTTCATTCACTCTTCTCCTTGGACCACGTGACTCAGGGCCCGCATGGTCAGACGAATGCGCTAAGGGGTAGCCCAGTGCCAGGACCCTGACGAAGTACCAAAGCCGGATTGCCTCCGACATTCGGCTCTGGTGGTCCGCGGGGATCACTTTGGACCATAGCTTGAGGCGGCCAGCGGCCCGAGGAGTGTCGCTCCTCGGAGTCGTAGCGGAGTATGCACACGGGTTGGGCTCAAGACCGTTGCCCGTCGACGTCCGGAGGCACGTCCGGCCGCTTCACCCTTCCGTATCCTGGGCAACTCACTGCTCCTTCGGTGCGATCGGAGGGGTATTCACTAGTTCCGGAAACCCAGCAGTAAAGCCCGCTGGGTCCTTGTCTTGCAGCGCGAGTCGGAGGGCGTCCAAGTGCAGCGCGAAGTCGCTGGGGGGGGCCGACGGCTCCGCCGTCAAGGCTCGAGCCCTAGCAGGTTGAAGAACCGGAGGCGGCGGGGCACTGGGTCGATCGCTGCGTGCCGTGGCGCTCAGGGCGGCAGCGACACTGCTGATGTTCGCGGAGGCGATCCTGGACCCGAACATCGGCAATTTGAACCATTCCAAGATGAACTTCAGGATGGAACAGTGGTCGAACCGAGCTGACACGACAGCTCCCCGCTCGGCGAATGGAGAAACGATGATCGCCGGGACTCGCAGGCCGTAGGTCGTGAACCGGTCGGCTTGGACCTCCTCGGGGGCGAGATCCGGGGGTTGGACGTGATCGAAGAACCCTCCGTGCTCATCGTAGGTCACGATCAGCACGCTCTTGTTCCACACATCCGGATTGGAGATTAGGGCGCCGTAGACCTCGGCAATGAGCTTCTGCCCAAGCTCGATCCTGTCGGGCGGATGATCGTCGTTTGGTTCGCCAAAGGGCCGCGTTGGGATGTGTGCTGCATAGTCGTAAACGGGTTCGATCCAGGTCACTCTTGGTAGGTCGCCTCGCTGTGCGTCTCGCACGAAGTCCTGGAGTTTTCGGATGTGAAAAGCGTTTCCGATGTGTTTTGTAAGATTGCCGATCAAGAGGATGAGGGGCAGCGCACCGGCGTAGACGGCCCAATCGCCATCCAGAAAGTCGAAGATGGATGTCATGTCTAGGAAGTGATCCTTTGGCCCACCCCGCAGGCCGTTGGAGTGCCCGCAGACACTGTAGAGGCGGTTGGGAATCGTGTCGGTTGGAATCGCGGAAAACCAGCGGTCGCACACCGTGAACTCGTCAGCCAGGAAGTAGGTTATCGGCAGCTCCTTCCGGGTGTAATAGGCTAGGACGTCCTGAGGTGAGGTCGGCGCCGGGGCGACACGCTCATAGGCCTGAATGAAGCCCCCCATCTTGTCCATCTGGATGGCGACCGAGTCGGCGTCATGCGGAACGTCGGGCGCAAACGAGCTTGCCCGCGTCGTCTCACTGATTGGACGGACGGCATGCCTCACACCCTTGGAGTCGAGATTAGAGAAGAAAGGGTCGATGCCGTCGACGTTCTTGCCCTCAAGGCGCAACGACCCAAGGACATGATCGAACGAGCGGTTCTCGAGCATGAGCACAATCACCCGATCCAGGTTGCTGAAATCGAAGGCCGGCATTGTTACCTCCTTGCTAGAGCTCTGGCACGAGGTCTTCTGAGCGGTCTGTTGAGACCTGGCCGACGATGATGCGAGGGTCCGAATGTGTGATGGCCGATCGCGCGCCAACCTCAGCCGTTCGCTCGCCCGGCTTATTCGGAGCGGGATATCCTGGCTCGCCGCAGGCTGACCTGGAACAGCCGTGACCGCCGTCTGGGAGACCCTGGACGTGTGAGGCCAGCGTGAAACGCGCAGCTTGACGGTGGTGTCGGTGCGGGCTGCTTGGATCCGGCCGGCCGCGGCGAGCGGGGAAGGAACCTGCCCGGTCGTCCGCCTTTCGCCGCCGTCGGCCTTCTAGGCCGGCGGCACGCGAGGGGCGCCGCAGGCCCAGCGCGGCAGAATGGACCGGCTGCGGATCGCCGCGTCCGATCGCGATAGCGGCTAGCGCGAGAGGCAAGAGGCTAGCCCCCCGGCTAGGTGTGAAGAAGTGCTTTGGGGCCGTGGGGACCATCAGTCATGCCGTTCGTGGATTCGGTATCGCCACGATCGATCGCTAGCGTGGGAAGTTCCGGAGTAGCCCAGGCGTCAGGACGTGGACGCGCTCCGGGTGGCCAGCAAGCTGAGTAGCAACCCGACTCTGGTACCTGTCCACATTCAGTCCCGGGATCGTAGTGAGTGTGAGGTGCGTGGGGTCGAAGAAGTCTTCCCAATGATGAAGGATGACTTCACGGGCTTGAAGGCTGGAGACGATCCCTTCGGGTCGGTCGACAGCGTCATAGTTTCCCGTGCAGAGGAGAGCTAGGTCGACGGCCCGCTCAGCAATGACCGCCCCCGGCATCTGGGCCATCTGGCCTCCGACCGGAGCATCTTGGTAGTAGATCCGGAAGGCCGGTTGGCCCGACTGCATGAAGTCGATGAGGTAGGCGAGCACCTCCCCCTCCAAGTAGTCCTCAGCTCTCAAGGGCGGGGACACCAGGTCCGCGGGCAGGCACCCGGGCCAGAAATGAATGGCGTGCAGCACTTGGGGTGGGTGCTTGGAGCAGTACGCACGCACGCGGATGCGCCCCTGGGTACCCGGGATGTCATACGGACCGCCACGATCGCCCGGCCAAGTGACACACCCGGGGAGCACCGGTTCGCTGGCGCAGTTGGTGAAGTCGACGTAGTTGTGGCCTGCCTCATTGAGCGCTACAACGCGCGGCCCAAGCCCCGGGTAGCCGGCGAGCAGGCGCCTGGTCGTGACACTGCCGATGACGTAGGCCTGCGGAGCCTTCGCCATGAAATAAGGAACGTCCATGAGGTGGTCATAGTGAGCGTGGCCTACCAGGATAGCCCGCAGGTCCGTGGCGGCATCGTTGATGTGGTGAGCGGCATAGAAGTGATCCAGCGTGGGCGTCCGCGGAGTGATCTTCCCGGTGAGGCTTATCGGGTCGGGGCTCGAGTAAAGGGGGCCAAACATAAGAACGTCAGTGCCTCTCCTGATTAGAAATCCACCCACTCCGAGGAAGCGCACCTGGACCCTGTTGGGATCGGGAGTCTCGTCGTTCTTCTCGAGGGCATGCGGCAAACAGCCAAGCGTTAGGGAAGCGAGCGTGGTCACCACGCCCAGGAGATGCCTGCGAATCGTGCCTCTTTGCCTCTCTGTAAGATGCCCGGCCGCGACGTGAGTCTGAGTGGGCCCACGGGGGTCCGGCGGCCCCGCCCCTGGCGGTGCCGCCTCAAGCGCCCACATTGATGGGACCCCGCCAGTCGGCTGCCCAGCTTGAGGCAAAGAAGCATCGCTCGAATGGTTGGGCGCTCGCGGGAAAGGGGCGTTGCGCAGTCTCACTTGCCGAAACCCAGCTTCTTGAAGGGCTCGAATTCCGCGGCATCGAAGACGATGCCGGCTTGAAACCAGTGGATGTCCTGAATGAACAATAGGTTGTAGTAGTCCTGTCCTCGGTAGTATCGGACATCGAGCCCCCACCCGCGGAGCCAATCGGGGTTCCAAGCCGCCTCGAGGAAGATGGCCAGACGTGAGGATCCGTTGCCAGGCGAGTAGAGAGCATTGAGCGGGGCGTTGGGCTGCGACACAAACGTAGCGGGCGGACCAGAGGCAATCTTGTCGATGTAAGAAATCAATCCGGTCAGCCTGGCGGAGCCGGACACGATTTTGTGACCATCGAGGATTCTGCTTTCGTATTCGACGACGCCGGACACCCGATTGTCTCCGTACAGCGGCCGAAGCACTGGGTCGAGGGCGGAGATGCCGAAGGGGTGAAACCAACCGGGATGAAATTCTCCATAGGCTCCTACGGCAAACGTGTGCTTCACCGGGTCGACGGTTGGCTGGTCCGGGTCGGGGGTCTGGCTCAAGTAGTACCGTTTCGAGACCAAGCCCAGGCGAAAGTAGTTTGTAGAAAAGCTCCCGTTCGGATAATTGATCCTCACGTCTTGAATTCGGCTTGGTACTCGGCACAAATCCGCGCGGTCCAAAATCCCAGGTGAATAGATGCACTCGTCTTGGCCATTCGAATGGTGCCCAATGGTGCCGTGCAGCGTGAACATGCGACTGTGGAAAGGATCGACTCTCTTCGCCCAGACGACCTGGGCATCGAACTTTGGCATCCAGGAGAGCGTCTTGATGGGGTCGGAAGTGTCACTCCGATTGCGAAGGCGAATCATTGGAGTGAATGAGATCGCGGAGACGCGAGTGCTATGGCCGCACTTGAGGTCATAGATCTTCTTCACCGTGTCATAGAAGAAGAGGTGGGGAGCGATCTGGGCTTCGACGACCAGTCCGTGCCCGCCGAAAAACAAGGTCGAGCGTTCCAGCACGTTGGGGTTGGGGTGAGACACGGGCTGGGGCGGGAGGACCCGAGGTTCTTCGAGGGGACATGGGGGCGAACTAGAAGGAGTACCCCTAGTGTCGGGAAGGCTCCCGGCAGCCAGCGCCCGGGCAGCCTGCGCAGATGCACCGTCGTTGTTGATGGTGACGGCGGTCACGATCTCCTGGGCGCCAGCGGTAGGGAGCAGGGCAAGCGCGAAGCCCAATGCTCCAAGGAGCTGCGCCATGCGTGGCGGTGCGGCCGATCGAGGCGACACGCGCCTGTACCACGCGCCCGGTCTCTCGGGCTCGTCAGTCACTGAACATCGATTGTGTAGACCCATGACTCCTAAATGAGTCCCAACCCCGGGGACCGCAGCCAAGCCAAATTGAGACGCTACAAGGCGGCCGACAGGTTCGTGCCGTTTGGAGTGCCGAGCCCGGTACACGGATCCCACCCCGGGCCGGCCGGGTACTTGCCTCGAAGGGTCCCAAAGATGTCGTTGTTTCCATTCACAACATCTTGAAAGGCGTTTGCCGAACTGGGCAGCCCGTAGAGGATTGGGTTTAGGAAGCCCAGCGGCCCCTTGCCTTTACCAGCGCGCTGCTGACTAATGAGGGCCAGAAGGCCAGCCCAAAGGGGCGCTACGGCACTGGTTCCCCCAAGCACCTTCGAAGCGCCCTGAATGAGCACCTGATATCCCGATGCCGGATCGGCATTTCCCGAGACGTCGGGAAGTCCCCTGCCTCCCTTGCTCTGTTGGGGAACGTTGACTTTCAGTTGGTACGCCGGTCTGGCAAAAACGTTGCTTACGCCGCCACCGGTGGCGCCGCCCTGAGGGCCCCCGTTCCAAACGGTTTCGCTGCTCCCCGAGCCGGTCGCCTGCAGGGTCGTCCCCCCACACCCAAGAGCCCAGGGGCTGGAGGCAGGGAAGTCCGCGTGTGTCACCCCATCCCACTCGCTTTTGTCCATGTCTGCCGAGCCGTTGTCGCCCGCGGCAGCGCACACCGTCACACCGACAGCCGCTGCCTCCTGTAGCGCCTGATCGAGCCCGGTGAGCAACTGTTGCGTGGAAGACTCCTCCGGCCCACCCCAGCTGATTGAGATGAGCGAGGGCTTTCGAACATCGTCATGGATGGCCGAAGTGAGTGCCTGGATGAAACCGTCCGTCGTGTTGGTGCCGAAATACACGACGATGTTTGCTTTCGGTGCCACTGCACCCGCGACTTCAATGTCGAGCGTGACCTCACTGTCCGCGTTCAGGTCTGGCCCGGGAACGTTGGCACCCCCGTCCACCCCTACCGCGTTGACGTTGGGCGTTGCGAGGCCCAGTCCTGCAAAGTAGGAATCAAGGTCCGTCTTGCTGTAACCAGCACCCGTCGCGCTGCCCTTGTTGTTGACGTCGTTCAGCTCGATGAGCCCGATTGTTTGACCGGTCCCGTCGAGACCAGCGGGAAAGTTGTAGAGCTTTGCGACCTCAAGCGGCGAGAAGCTGCGCAGGGAGCCGTGCGCCGAGTCCTTCCTTTGCCCTCCCTTCTGTCGACCCTTGACACTGCGCAGGACTCGATAGTGAGGCGTGACCGCCGGCCGGTCGTCCAGCCCGAGAACCCGTTCGACCACGCCGGCAAGCTCCTTTGGCAGGTAGATGGGACCCCGGCGGCCTCGATAACTGACGGCGCCCGCCCGGTAGCGTTTCAGGGTTACGCCAAAGGCGGTGCTCAAGTCCGCCACCCTTCCCACGAGCTTTACGGTTCGCCTAGCGATACTGACTTCCGAGACACTTAGGTTGTGATCGTGAGCAAAGGCGTCAATGGCCGAAATGTCGGCTTGTTCCGCACCCCCAAGCCGTCCGAGCTCCTCGCGCGTCAGGTAGGTTCGTTCGTCGAGCCGCTGGGTCGCCATTTGGCTCACCCTCTGCTCCAGCTGGCTTCCGGTGCGCCGCCGCAGCTGGAGGGTGATCTCAACTCTCAGATCGGGGTCGACGCTGCCAACGACTTTCGCACTCCGCAGGGGGCTACGCTCGCTGCCGGGGAGCGGCACCCGAGACTTGGAACCGGCGTTACCAGTCCGATCCTTCTTTTGGGCCATGGTTCAAGCCTCCACTATCCCCTTAGCGCGAGCGGCGACTGCCCGCACAGGAACTGGCATGGTCGTTTCCCCACAGCAGCGGGTCCGCCCCTACGTATAGATGAACCAGTCCGGCGAGTCCTACCGAAGAGACAGCGTTTGATTGGCAGCGCTTGCGCACGCTCTGGGCCCGCTGGAGGGACCGGCGGGTGCGGGTTAGCGCGGAACCTACACTTGAGCGCAGTGAATGTCAAGATATTTCACCAAAAGCGACCGTTCAGAAGCAACGATGCACGTGAACCGTAATGGAAGAGCCGCGATTGTTGCATCCAAGATTAGAAAACGTATTGATGTCAGTCGTTACTACAACCCCCACCTCGATCGTCGTGTGATTGCACAAGAGCAACCCCGAAGCACGAAAGGGCTTGGGTTCTGCGCCACTTACGCTCGACAGCTCCGTCAGTCTTGGCGCCTCAGGCTTCCCGCCCGCTCCAAGAACATTGCGTGATCAGAACTCTTCGCGCCCTATCGAACCCTTGCCGCGTGAGTAGACGAGTTGCGACAATGAGGACGCCCGCTTCGGACGAGTGCATGATGATCGTCTTCCCGCTTCTCCCTGCCGACTGTGCAGGAGGCCGGTCTCTTCGACACGTCGACTTGCATCCCGAGATGTAAGGAAGGCGGGCGCGGCAGGCGAGTTCCATTCGGCATTTCACAGCGTCACCCCAAAGCAAGCCCCCAACCACCTCACAACTACTTCTCACGGCCCACCTGATGCACGCGTCCCTCGGCGTCGACGAGCAGATCCTGGCCGTCAATCGTCACGCGCCAGAAGGGCAGATAGGGAGACGAGCCCTCACGGTACGCGAGGACCGCGGCGGACTGCTTCGCTGTATCACGCCCGAGAAAGTGGAGCGCCCGGGCGATGGCGTCCTTGTCAGACAGCACCGGCCGTGCCTTGAAGCGCGCGGCCTCCATGAAGCCGCCGCTGTACGCGTTGATGAGCACGGCCAGCTCCGCCGGGGCCTCTCCGCGCGCGAACGGGACGATGTAGTAGCCACCGCGCTGCGGATTGACGAGCAGGGGCCTCTGCGGTTTCAGGTTCCTGAGGTCAGGAAACGAGGGGACCTTCGAGAGATCTGTCTGCACTGCACGCTCTGCCAAGGCCGTCACACGGTCGATGGGAATCAACGGGCCGACGACCGGCAGCAGCTTGGCGATCGCGACGCCTTTGATCTTCGGAGGCTCGATGACCGCCACGAAGTTTCCGTTGTACGCACTTCCACTCTTCGCGACGGCCCCGAATTCGGCATACCACTGCGAGCCCGAAAGAAACCGTTCGACTGGGGGATCGCCAAAGACCAGCGGCTGATCGACAATCAGCACGTACTGCAGCGTCACGGACGGGTTCGTGCGCGGATCGAGATCCGTGACAATGCCCTTGATCGCTATCCAGTGCTCATGGTGCGTGGCAATTGCATTGTGTGTGTTCGTGTTGAGCAACGCCGCCACCGGATAGTGGTTCGTATTCATCCAGAACGCCACCGAATGCATCAGACTCGGTGCGTTCGCATTGGAGAATACGACCCAATGGCCTCCCGCTGGCGGACAGAGGGTCATCATCGCATCTTTGAGACCGGCGGGATCCGTATCCCAGCTCCCTTCGACTTTGTGGGCCTGAATCCCGTCCCACACATCTGCTTGTAGGAGCGTGCAGGCCCCGGCCGGATAACCGCCGACCACCATCTGGCCCGTGGCCGCGCCGCACCAAGTCAAAGCCTCCTCGCCGTGATCGGGTACCGTGACAAACACACTGGTTTGGGCCGTCGCGGGCACCGCCGCCGCCAGTAATAGGACGAAGACGAAGGGCATGGACTGAAGTCGTGTTCTCATAGGTTCCTCCACCTATGGACAAGTCGATGGGGCGGTCATGATGGTGATCGACTGATGCGCGTTTTTGTAGATTAGGTATCCGTAGCCGTCGATCGTCCGCTTCCATACGTCTACGAAGAACGTGTGCGCGCAATTACATGTCGGCGTCCATCCGGCGGCCGGACCTCTGAAATGGTTGACGCCGTGCCAGAGGTGCGGGCCATCCGCGTTCACGTGGCTCGCGTAGCTTTCGGTCGCAATCACTGTTGATGCGGCGTTGTGGCCGAAGTAAGCCGTGACTCCGTAGCTGAGAAGCGCGCCATTCGGATCATTGGCCGTAATCTCGACGTCGTACGCCGTTCCCGAGGGTGAGCTCACCAGTGCGCAGACACCGAGTGGAGTGACTGCTCCGTGTAGGAAGATATTCACCAGATCGACATTGGGCGGGTCATTGTCGATCTTCACCGTCAACTGGTTCTTAGCGGGCGGGAGCAGCGGGGTGAGCGGAGTCCATGTCGAGGGCGGGACGAACGTGAAGATCTCGACTGTGAACGTGTACATCCCATTCACACCGCTCGGCCAGCGCATCATGAGGAACGGCGGTACCCAGCGCTCAGGATGAGCGGGATACTCGACCGGGATCTCGTACCGGCCCGACCCGTCCGGTGCAATCGCTGCTGTTTCGTACAGGCTCGTGACGGGATTCCATCGGGACGCGTTCCAGGTCTGCATGAGCGGTGTGGGAGGGGAACCGTCCTTTGACACGTTGACGCGATAGTGGGTAGCTCCCAGGCCTTTGAAGTTCGTGAAGTTCCCAAAGATGTTCAGCGTTCCACCGAAGGGCGAGTCCTTGACCTGCATGAAGTATCCGGGGGGCGTCGTAGCGTAACCATCGACAATGCTGGTCGACGGAACATTGCCGACGGAAAGGAATACAGGCTCGCCCATCGGCAGCGTGCCGAGATCGGCGCGCACGACGCTCGAGTTGCTGGTGACGTACGCTGCGCCGCCGATGGCGTTGAGTGAGATGCCCGAGGCTTGCGCCGGAAGTCCGCTGATAGCCACCGCGCTGATCGATGTGGGGAGGTCAACACGGAGCACGTTGTTGGCGGGCGCGCGTTGGACCAGAAAGAGCGCGATCTGGGCGGGGTCGGTCCAACTCAGGTAGAAAGGACCGGTCAGTCCGGTGACGACGTTGCGAATACGGGCGCGCAGCGCGACGTCGATCTCCGCGAGGCGCGCGGGTGTCTGCTCCGTCACGTAGGCGCGCGTTCGATCGGCGGTGAGGGCGAGACCGACAGGATGGCCGAGGCCCGACATGATGGTGGTCTTGGAGCCCGTCGCGAGCTCTATCTTCCACAGACGACCGGCGTCGAAGCCAATGACGTATGCGGTATCCGTGGCAATATCGAGAACAATCTGGTGTGGCGCACCCAGATTGAAAGTGATGAGCGTTCGAATGCCGGTGGTGAGATCCACGCGCCATAAGGCGCCGGTGGTACCCGGGTCATCGCGCGTGGTGACATATGCGACGCCGTGATCGGTGTCGAGCGCCACATCTTCGGGGTGGCTGAAGCCGCCCGCGACCGTAGTCACCGGACACGGCGTGGTGGCGTCGCAACCCGGGGTGAGAGTGATGCGTTTGAGCGCGCCGGTGTTCCACTCCGTGAAGTAGACGGCGTTGCCCGATGGATCAGCCGACACGCCAATGGCGGCGTTGAGCCCGGTGGCAATGGTGGTGAAGGCATATGTCGTTTGACACAGCAGGCTGAGGAAGAGCGCCGTCAGGACACTCCACGCTTTTTTGTGAATCGCTGGGGATGTCTCTCCGCATAGGGTCATGGCGTCCTCCTGCCGTACTGGGCGGCTCCAGGATCAGGGAGCCCCTTCGCTGACGGCGTCAATCGATGCTCACCCTGGCCAACCGCAAGGCATTCGGGGACCAGGCGGCCGATCAGAGCCGTGAAACCGTCGTTCGCTTCTGGAAAGGAATCTCTCAAATCAGGACACTGGCCTTGCTAGAAGCTTGGTGGGACCGGAGGTACAAACGTTTCAGTAAACCTTGGGCCGAAACGAACCAGGGGCCCGCACCAACTAGAAGTAGGAGGGCACAGTAAGCTTCGGTAGGGCTGCGCCAAGTGGTGGCGGATCAATGCCCTGGATAGGGGCCTCTTGCGCCCGGCCTTCGCTCTCCCTTCTTGGTCCGGGGTCCCGGTCTTGAGAAAGAACCACGCCCACTGCCCTTGGAGCACCGAACGATGGATGGCCCGGCACGCGAGGGCAGCGGTGAACGCGCGAGAAGGTGGCGCCCAGGGGCTGACTGTCGGACCGCACTCGGCGCCTCTCAAACTCCTTGCCGTCGTTGCCCTGCAACTGAGACTCCTTTGTGCAGGACTCGCTACCGGATAGCCGGGCCCTGTGAGGCCCTTCTTCTGGGAAGGGACTAGGGCAGCACGATGTCGTAGACCTCGTTTTCGGGCAGGCGGATCTGGGCCCGGTAAAGGGTGGCCCGCCCCCGCTTCACCAGGATCGTGTAGGGTCCAGGCTGCAGGCGAGAGAGATAGTAACGCCCATCGTCCGCAGTCAGAGCCCGCCCGCTCTCGTGGCCCTGTTGCTCCAGGACCACCCATAGCGATGCGGCGGGCCTTCGCGAGGGCGTGAGGACAGACCCCCGGACGCGGGATGCTGCATCTTGCCCTGTCGTGGTGGTGGGAGCGAGGCCGGCCAACAGGAGAACGACGGCACAGGCGGAGAGGAGAGCGTGTCTCACTGGAGTCCTCCGTTGTCGGTGTGGGCAAGAGCTGCCTGAGCCGCCACTGGTCCCGTGGGTTGCACCGTGCGAGCTTCTGTTGCTCGATCTGGCTCCTGAACCACGTCGTACTCAACAAACGCACCGTGGGACTCAAGACGACCGGTTCGATCGGACGGCGTGATGAGTCCGCGCGCGGTCTGGTTAGAGGGCGATGCGATGTCGCGGACAATCAGTGAGTACGAGCCCGGGAAGACTCCGTCGAAGGTGAACCTCCCGTCGTCGCCAGGGCTCGCCACGTTGCTGTTGCCAGCTACCAGGTACACCTCGTATTGGCCTGGGGCATCCGACGCCCCGGCGCGCCTCACTCTTCCGCTGATTGTCCAACGAAGGTGCGCCTCCGAGGTTCGATGCTCGACTCCGAACTTGTCTCTGAGGTCCTTTAGGTTCTTTTCTTGATCCTTGATCCGCGCGAGATACGGCTTCTCGATCTGGGGAAGGATGCCAATGTAGGCCACGACGACGGATCCGACCGCGCTGATGAGGGTGGCTAGCACCGCGAGCCTAACGTTGCCTTGTGATTCCGGCACGGCCACCTCCACGGCCGGGTTCTTGCGCTCCGGCCTTCCCTTTCCTGTTTGGTGCGGGGATCCCTCGGAGCGTTTCAGAAAGCGGCCCTCTCATCCTCGGGATGTTCCATGGACGCAAGATCTGAAGAGCACAGCAGTGAAGCGTTGCAGAAGCTAACGACCGGGGAAGGACGCGACTTACGGAACCCGGGAGACTTCGGGAGAGCGCTCAGGACTGCGTGTGTAGAGCACGAAGGGGGCCCAGTAAAAGGGCTTGCGGTAAGCGCCATCGGAGCGCAGCAGGCAGAGTTTAGCCTCGCGCAAAGCCTCCGCGGGCGACTCGCCCTTTCTGATTCCCCGGTAGAGGTCCACCATCAGCTCCGAAGTGGAGGCATCCTCGACGTTCCAAAGCCCGGCGATCACACTCCTCGCTCCGGCGCTAAGGAATGCCCAGGCCAGACCCACGAGCCCTTCCCCTCTATAGATGCGCGAGCCGGCGCTGCGGCAGGCGGATAGCGTTACCAACTCGGCTCGGAGGGGGATCTCCATGATCTCCCGACCGTAGAGTTTGTAGGCGTCGTCCTTCCTCGAGAGGATGACCGCCGAGTCGAGGGGGATGTCGGGGTTAGCCTTGGCGTGGGCGGCAAAGTGGATGAGCGAGAAGTGCCCGGGGTCCGCATTCCGGTAGACGAACGGATTGGCCTGTGCGCCGGAGTACACGACGCGCTCCAAGGGATCGAACTGGTCGGCGATGCCTCGGACCTCGCGGTCGGCCCACGCGAGGGGCGGGAACTCCTCGTCTGGCGCGAGGGGGTTACCTATGATGAGGACGGCCCTCCGGCCCACGCGCCGGCGGGAGGGCGTTGCGCCGGCGGCGAGCAGACCGAGCGAAGGAGCCACTCCGAGCGTCACGTCCTCGATCAAGTAATGAGGCTTTGGATCCGGGCGAACCAGCGTCTCGAAGCTCAGCGAGTGGAGCGGGCCGTCGGGGATTACGATCACCCGCGAGCCACGCGGGATCAGGGGCTGAACAGGACCGAACAGCGCATGGTACAGCCATTGTGCCTCGGGGGCCGCTTCGACGACTAGATCGCGCGAGCTCCGGATGCGCTGCTGGTGGCTGGCTACGTGCTCACGAAGGATCTCCTCATCTGGAAGCACGTGGAAATCCTGCCGGTTCGGCGTCACCAACCAAAGGAAAGAGCGCTTCGAGGCCGTCGAGTAGCACAAGAGCACGGCGTCGAGGGTTTGCGCCAGCTCTCTTAGGCGCTCTCCCTCGATCCTTAGGACGGAATTGTCGGTCCCGAGCCTTTCGCGCATCAAGCGTGCCCGGCCCTCGTCTGCGACCTGCAGAGCCTGCCACGGGAGTCCTGCTTGGACCAGCAGGTCCACGTAGCCTTCGTAGAAGTGCTTCACGCCCGAGAAGAACGAGATCTTGTCTTCCGCCTTCCGCAGCTCGGAACGGGACTGCTCCATGATGGCGAAGGCTTTCCGAAACTCGGTTTCCGCCTCGAGGGGCCGCCGAGCTCCTGCCAGGAGGTGGGCCAGAGCCGCCCGAGCTTCCCAGTGGAGCTCGGGGTCGTCCAGAGGAGCGTCGATGACCTGGCGGTAGATCGCCTCGGCCTCGGACCGGTGGCCACGTGCAAAAAGGATCTCGCCCTGCGTGAGCATCGAGCGCAGGGTTCCCAGGGCGTCTCCGATCTCGCTCGCCATACTAAGAGCCTCCCGCACGTGAGATTCCGCCTCGTCGTAGCGCCCTCGCTCGAGGGCGAGGATCCCAAGGTTTGCGAGAAGCGTGGACGTCTCGCCCCTGTCACCCAGCGTGCGCGCAATCGGCAGCGCCGAGTCATACACTTGAACGGCTTTCGTCAAGTCCCCCAGTCGATAGTAGGCGTTACCCGTCACCGTCAGGCCCGCCAAACGGTCTCCGGTATAGCCGCGGGCAAGGGCGAGCGAGTCCGCGCGTCGAAGAAAGTCAAGCGCTCGCTCGAAGTCGCCCAGTTTGTAGTGGCACCAGCCGAGGTTGACCAAAGTCTTGAGGGTAATGTTCTCGGCCTTCAGAGCGGAGGCAAGTTCCAAAGCCTTCTTCAGCCAGTCCGCCCCCTCGTCATACCGGCCGTTTCTTAGGCAAAGGTTTCCGAGGCTCCCGGCGGCCATGGCCTCGAGGAAGGGTCGCTTTTCGGTGCGAGCGATGGCGAGTGCCTCACGGAAGAGACGGTCGGCGACCGGGTAGTCGCGGCCAAGCGAGGCGCAAGTGCCGCTTCGCAGGAGGACATCGGCGACGAGCTCAGCAGCGGCCAGCTGGCGGGCAAGGCGGTCGGCGGCCGCGAGGTCAGCTGCGGCTTGGCTACGCTGCTCCGCTCTTTCCGCAGCCAGGCACTGCGCGTAGCCTCGCGTCATCAAGGCCCGGACGTGAGTTGACTCGAACGTGAGGCCCGCTGGTGGCTCCGCCACGACAGTAGACAGGGCCTCGGCGTTGCGTCGTTGGCTTACCAGGACCTCGGCTTTCAGGATCCGGAACCGCCATTGCCATGCCGCGTCCTGCGGGCGGCCAGTCCGGCGCAATCCCTCCTCGGCACGCCCCTGGGCGGCCTTAAGATCGCCATGTTGGAGGTCCTCGTATCCAGTCCGCTGGAGTGCCTCTAGCTCAACCTCGCTCCTACACGCTGCGAAGCCAAGGAGGAGTAGAACGACCGACCGCTTCACGGGTAGACGCTGCCATTGCCCCCCACGTCGCCGCAGACCATGACGCCGCCGACCGGCGATCCCATGTGAACGCGCACCATTGTGAGGTGCCGTGACGACGGAGTGATCAGGTATTCTCCCAGAAAGACATCCCCGAAGCCTGGGACCTTGATCGCACATCCACTGCTTCCATGGGCGTGTAGGGTCGTCCCACTCAGATCCGGAGTAGCGAACAACGATGAGAGGAGCGGGCGACCCTCGGTCGCGTTAGGGTCCTTGCTGTCGCCGTCCCGCGAGCCGACCTTCTGCCACTCCTTTTGTAGCCGGAGGAAGGTATCGCATTCCAGGAGGGGGGTTTCAGCCTTGAGTTCGATCGGGAAACCTTCAATGCGCAAGTTTACGAAGTAGCTCCCGCGCGGCAGGATGCCGATCTCGTTTGTGCCGTCGATGTCCTGCGATGACGTGAGCTGGGCAACGACTCGGTCTGCAGTAACCACGCCGCGGATGTTCAGGTCGTCGACGATGACGGTGGTGACCGTGTTGTGGATGGAGCCGTTGGCGCTCCCGATCACAACGCTGGAGGCGGCGCCGAAGGACATCAGGTTCGGGTATCTGAAACCGTCTACTCTCGCGGCGGCGCGCCCGCCGATGGATGGAAGCGAAATGCTGGCCTGGGCCTCGAGGACCGCACTGTCCGGCCGGGTGATCGTGCCGGCGAAGGCTAGCGCGTTCGCCCGATAAATGAACCGCCGGGCACCTCCAGTCTTTGCGCTCATCTTTTCGTATCTCCTCTCTCTAGACGATCGAAGGTGAAGTGGTAACGGGCAAAGGCGGATGCTGGAGCCGAGCCGGCCGACGGATCGAGCCCAGCGACCGCGACAACATAGGCCCCTGGCCGAAGGCGTTCAGTAGGGACTAGGATTTGAAGCTCGTCTCCAGCAGGCGGAGCGGGAAGTACAGCCGATATAACCATTTGGCCGGCGGCGTTCCGGACCTCGCAGAGGTACGAGGGGAATGAACGGTCGGAACTCTTGCTTAGCGTCAGCCCGACCATTCGCTGCTGACCAGAAACGGTGACGATCGGCAGCTCGCTCCGGGAGATGGAGAGAAAGTACCAGGGGGCAGACTGGAGGGCCGTGCCCTCTCGGAGTCTGTCCTTCAAGGATGGCAGAACGATCAGGCTCTGGTAACCCACGACGCCGAGGAGAACGAGAAGAGCGGCGGCTGCTCCGAGTGGAAGGGGCCAGAACAGGGCACGCTTTCCCGTCCACCAGGGTCCACGGTTCGGCTCATTGCCCTCTTGCAGATTCACCGCGAGGACCGACTTCGCGTTTTCCAAGAAGATGGCCGCGGCTCGCACCTCCTCCGCGCATTCCGGGCAGCTGAAGAAGTGTTCCTCGTACTGGTCCCTCTCCTCAGGGGTCATCTCCCCCAGGACGTAGCTTTCGGCAGCTCTGGTGCTTGTCGCTTCCTCGTGATCCATGATCACCCCCCCACGGATCGCCGGGAAGGCCGGCGACCAGCTTCAGAGTGCGAAGCGGGCCCCTGTTCCTGCTGCAGGTAGAGGGCCCGAAATTGGTTCTTGGCCCGGTGGATCAAGACCCGGAGGTAGTCTCGGCTGACACCAAGTTGCTGACAGACTACGTCCTTTTCGTGCTCCGCCAAGAACACGGCGCGCAGCAGCTCACGGTCCTTGGGTGGCAACCCGTCGATCACGCGTCGCACCGCGTGCTTTCTCTCCTCGGTAATGAGCCGCATCTCCTGATTGGGCGTCGGGTCCGGAAGGGGAGCTGGTTCCACGAGAGGCGGTCGGTGGCGGCCCTCGGCGCGGCCAAACTCGAGCAGCACGTTGTTGCAGACGGAGCTGACGAAGGCGCCGAGCGACCCTGGATCCCGCAGTCCCTCCTGAGAGCGCACCACCCGGAGCACCCGAACGAGCGTCTCCTGAAGGACGTCCTCAGCGAAGGAGGAAGAGCGTTGCCGCGCCCTTACCTTGATAAGAATCAGCTCGGCGAAGTAGGCGTAGAAGTGCCTGCCGGTCTCGCGGTCCCCGCCGCGCAGCCGTTCGAGATAAACGGCGTCGAAGACCTGCCGCGCCAAAGCCACTCTCTTAGGTCGGAACCGGATTGTAACCATAAAGCGTGTTGTTCCGCCACAATATCCGGGAGCAGCCCAGCCGCCGGCCCGGCTACACCCCCCCGCTCATTGGTGAGCTTGCCCGTTGGTTCGTTACCCCTTTCTGCGGTGAAACGCTTGTGCCCCGAGCCCCACCAAACTCGTGCGTGAAGCTGCTTCTGTTTGATCGGCTCAAATTTCAAATTTCGACGAAAGGGAGGCGAACGTGAGTGTCCGAATCAATCACCAAGAGATCGTAAAGAAAGCGCTAGAGAGTAAAGCTGTGGACTTTGCGGCCATCGGAAAGCTGGTTGCCGAGCTAGGACCTTCAGTGTCGCTCGCCGACGAGCCTTGGGAGGGCTTCTGCGGGACCATGCGGTACTTTGTCCATGTCCTCATCGTCCACGGTAACACCGGAGGTCCGGTCGAGAACCTGGGGGCGCTTCGCGCTGCGACTGGCGAAATACAGTCGTAACCGACCGCCAATTGCGGGGGAGCGTGGCGATGGGGAGGCCCACGACGGAGTCCCGGCCCGGAACAACCGCGAGCTGGAGCACCGCGGACTTGGCAAGGCGCCTCAGCCATGCTCTCGACATAGCGAAGCAGGCGGTGGACCGGCTCGCGGCCAAGGGGTACACCGACCCCAGCGAGCCGGGACACAGCCTCCGTCCCGAAAAAGTGATAGCCGAGACGGCCCTTCTCCTGCTGAGCGCCTCAGCGGCGGGCGAGTATTCCGAAGTGAAGGAACGAATTCGCTGCCTCGCTCAGCGCCTCATCCCCCTTGCGCGCTGCGAGCGCATGCTCCTGGCATTATGCGTGGAGCCCGCCTTGGCCATTGACTATGCGCAGGCGCACATATGCCTGACAAGGCTTGGTTATCTGGATCCGGGCTTTGACGCCGTGCTGGGGCGGAGTCTTGAATCCCAGGTGCGCGCTGGGCGCGAACGTTTGCCTCACCGCGTTCTCGAACAGCGGTGGCTCGAAGTGATGTGGGGCGGTTCACGATCAAATTCTGGCGTGGAGCAGCGGGCAGCGGCCCGAGACTCGGTTCTAGGCCGGCGCATGGATTTGCTTAGCGGTAGCCGGGACGACGTTTACGCCTTCACACACGCCTTGATGTACGTGACCGACTTGAATCTCCTACCGCGCAGGTTGCCCCGCCCCATTTCGGCAATTCTTGCAGAAGCGGAAGCGGCGCTCGGCCGGTGCCTGGACGAGGAGGACTACGACTTGGGCGGGGAGGTCATTTTGGCTTGGCCCCTCACCGGAGGACCGTGGAGTGCCGCCGCAGCTTTTGGTTTCCGCGTGCTTGCTCGCGTTGAGGACCGGGCGGGCTTCTTGCCTTCGCAAAGCACGAAGTTGCAACGCCTTGATGAGCTGAAGGGCGATGAGCGGTCGGACTACCTGCTCGCGACCGCGTATCACACGGCCTACGTGATGGGTCTGCTGTGCGCGGCCGCGCTGCAGCCCGGAAGAACGCCGCCCGTAGAAATCCCGCCCGGTAAGCTCACAGCGGATGGCACCACCAAAATCCTTCAGTGTCTGGATGCTGATGGACACAGGACGCATTGGCGGGAAGAATTTGATCGACTCGCGACCCCCGAGCGGAACGCCATTGCGGGGCTCCTGCTCGCTATCGCCCTGCGCCGGAGGGCGAGCCAACGTGACTTTGCTGGGCTCCGCGAAATGCTGGCGATGGGGTACAGCCTGGGACTCGCAGACTCCCCGGCCGCTAGCCAGGCCGCAGAGCTGCTAGATCGTCTGGCGATCGCCGCGCCTATGCTTGCGAGTCATCCGCGCCGTCTCCATTACACTTGCGCACCGTCGGGTCCTCGACTTGCGCCGCCGGCAGAACCCACAGTTCCACAGGCGATGAGGTCCTGATCGGGAGTGGACTCTTCGGCCTCGCTCGCCGCCAACGAGCGCGCTCAGGGTATGGAGTCTTTGGCCGGTTGGAGGACGGAAACCAGCTCGGGATGACGCGATTGGAATGGAAACGCTTTTTGTGTTGACAGAGTACGCGGGAAGTGATAAATAGCCGCTCATCCGGTAGACCCATCGGGCCCTTTGTAGCCGTCGGATCCCTCCCAGTTGTTCCAATAGACGCGTACTGAATTGAAGGGGGAGGCTCACTTATGAGCTCTATGAACGGCCGCAAGGGTCCAATCACGCGGGGCGTTGTCCTGGGCCTGGTCTTGGCCGTCCTAGCTGTGCCCGCACTGGCGCAGGTGGTGAAAAAGGCCCCCTCACCCCTGGACAAGCTTGTCATGGCAAAGCGGGAGCTGCGCGTCTCGCGGACGCTGACCTACGCGGAGGCGGTCAAAGAGCCTCTCGCGTACCGCGCTGATATCAAGCGCTTCCAGTCTGAGTACGGCTCGTCTTGGCGCTTCCTGATTGACGAGCGGACCGGTCGGGCGAACCTCGTCGAGGGCGGTGCCATCCCGTTCATCCCCGGCCCAGCGAACAAGCTGCGGTGGCAGGATTTCGGGGCGGACTGCGATCGTCCCTCCTGCATACCTAGAGCCAAGATGGAATCCTTGGCCAGGGAGTTCCTGGTGCGCAATCGGGTTGCTTTGCAGGTGAACCCGGAGGAGCTTGTTCTGGACCCTGTAGGTACGGTGCCGGTCGGCAACTCCGTCTACTTCGTGCGCTTCCAGTGGGCCCACGGCGGGGTGCCCGTGGAAGGGGGGTCGGTCTTCCTCGCGATCAACAACGGCAACCTCATTCAGGTGGGAGTGACGAACATTGGGGACATCAAACTGGACCCAAAGCCCACTCTTCCCCTCGATCGAGCGAAGGCGAGGTTGGAGTCCTATGTCGGCGGCATGGACAGGGACAAATGGCTCGACCAAGGTTCCCTAGGGATTATTCCCATTACGCCCCCGGGGCTCGACCCGGACGCGCCCAAGGTGCCCTTCGGTAAGATGATCGGGTACATGCTCGTCTACAAGTTCGCGTTTCAGCGGCCGGGAGTATTAGGAAGCTGGGAGGCGCTCGTGAATGCGAACACGGGCGACCTCGTCCGTTTCATCGACACCAACGCGTACGGGCACATTCAGGGAGGAGTCTACAAAACCGACAAGCCTCAGACCGAGGTCACCGAGCCCTTCGCCGACACCGACTACGGTGCAGCGATCTGCACCGACACATCGGGCAATTTCCCCGGAGTCGGCGGAACGTCCACCATGACCGGCTGCCCCGGGGTTGGGGTTGCTGGCGGCGTGAAGATTACCGACAACTGCGGAGCCATCTCGCGCGCGGGGAACCCAATCGGTCTCATTGATTTTGCCAACCAGGCGGGTGTTGGGACGGACTGCACGACGCCCGGCGTGGGCGGGGCTGGAAACACCCACTCCGCGCGCACTCAAGACTGGAACGTCACTCAGATCAAGATGAAGGGCTTCAGCTACCTACCGACCAACGCATGGCTTCAGGCCCAACTTACGGATGTCGTGAACTTAACCGGCACGTGCAACGCCTTCTGGGATGGCACCAAGCTCAACTTCTACCAGGCCTTTGGTGGCTGCAACAACACAGGTGAACTCCCGGGCGTCTCGATGCACGAGTGGGGACACGGCATGGATTCGAACGATGGTTCCGGAGCGGGGACAGACAACAAGCCCATTGAGTCGCGCGCCGACTGGACGGCCATTTTGCAGACCCACCAGTCTTGCACTGGCAGCGGCTTCCTTGGGGGCAGCAACTGCGGGGGCTACGGAGATGCATGCACAGCTTGCACGGGCGTCAGGGATGCCGACTGGGCTCAGCACACCCATCCGACGGCGTGGACACCCCAGAACAACGGGCAAGTGAACCCCGGGTATACCTGCGCACCTGGGCCGTACAACGGCCCCTGCGGTTGGGAAGACCACTGTGAATCGGGCATCCCCACCCAAGCCCTCTGGGACCTCGTGAACCGGGACCTGGTAGCCGCCCCAACCAACCTGGACATCGTCAGCGCATGGCAGCTCGAGGACCGGCTTTTCTATACTGGCATGCCCCAGTCCACGAATATGTACACGTGCACGGGTACCACGACCAAGACCTCCAACGGATGTGGCGCTGGCAGCCTGTACACGGTCCTGCGCGCGATCGACGATGACGGTGACGGTCCGGCGAACGGCACACCGCACGCGGCAGCGATTTTCGCGGCCCTCAACCGCCACGGCATCGCGTGCGGTCTGGCTGGTGACCCCGCTAACCAGAACCAGACCTCGTGCCCCTCCCTGACTACTCCAACCCTCACGGCCGCCGCTAACAACCAGCAGGTCACGTTGAACTGGACCACGGGCGGCCTCAATGCCACGCGTTATTTCGTCTTCCGTAACGAGACGAGCTGCAGCGCGGGCTTCACGAGAATCGCCACCGTGACTGCGCCGACGCTGACCTATACCGACAACGGGGTGGTCCACGGGGCGACCTACTACTACCGCATCCAGGCGGCGACGGCCAACGATTCCTGCGTGAGCCCCATGAGCGGCTGCGCCACCGCCGTCACTCAGCTGCCCGGCGACAAGGACTTCTATGTGCGGGACTGGACCGACACGGCCCTCAGTCACGACCTCGGGCAAGAACCATCCACAAACTACACCACCAACTGGGCTTACAGCAGTGACGTGTGGAACCGCGGTAGCAACACCCCCGGCACTCCAGTGAACGACTGGTACCCCACGGACAACATGTTTGCGGGCGCCGGAACGTTGGGTGACAACTACGGCTTCGTCCGCGTCAGCCGCAACGCAACCGGATCGACCGCAACCGTCACCGCGGAGTTCCTGGTGTCGCCTTTCGGCGCGGGCAGCAACTTCGCGTCGGTGGGCACGGCCACGCTGAATTTCGCGGCGGCCGACCAAAGCCTGGTGCAGAGTTCCTACTGGAATCAGCCTGCCACCGCCTCTACCCACGCCTGCATCGCGGTCCAGATCTCGACACCCGACGACCCCTACAAGTCGCCGAGCCTGAACGGGCAAAGCCCGGGCGCCTCGGACGGGCAGTCCCTCATTATCTTGGACAACAACAAGGCGCAACGGAACCTGAACGTCAGCCACAACGTGGCGCACTTCACCGGCATCCACTTCGCGCTCCTTCACAACGCCGCCTTCTTCCCACGGAACATCGTTCTGAACTATGACTCGCCCGCGAAGGACCAGTTGCAGGGGGCGCAGATCGAGATCGTGGGGGGCAAGACAGTGGAATTCCGGCCCGGCGGCACAATTACGCTCGAGAACGTGCAGCCCGGAGAAAACCGCTGGATCGCCGTCAAATACCAGGTATCAACCGCCGACGCGGTCCCAATCCACTTCCTCGAGCTGGAACATGGGCATCCGATGAACGCCTTCACCATCTTGGCGCAGCCGGTTTCCGTCAGCGTGGCCATCCAGGATGTCCTGAGCAACCACGTCCAGGTCTTCAACCGGCTGGCCGCGGCCTTCGGTGCCAACGCTGCAAAGACCGAGGCCGAGGTGGCCGAGAAGCTCTTGCATCAGAAGGAAATCTCACCGGCCCAGTACGTCGGTTTCATGAAGCAGCACGTGAAGCCGATCATCGCCATCCTCGAGCCGTTCGTGGCAAAGGGCGGGGGAGATGCCTTCGGCGCCTTGAAGACGCTCAAGGATCTCTCCGACGCTGTCGCCAAGAACCAGCCAGAACAGGCCTTGTCCGAGCATGCCATCCTGCTCCAGCGGCTGGACTCCTTTTCGACCATGCTTCAGAAGGGTGAAGGCGACCCCGGCGACATCCTCCAGATGGTCCGCTGGCAGGAAGCACTGTACCGGACCCGTCCCGGGCTTCACGGGTTGAAGTGCTCCGACCGCGTCGTTCAGGCGTCGCGCGAGTTCATCAGCGGTTACGCCCAGCGCAAAGGAGATGGCTACTTAGGTCTGCTCCGTGAGCTGGGAGGCTGCTTCAAGGAGACCGCGGCGTCCCTGGACAAGGACCGTGGGCAGTTGCTGAAGGCCGCGGAGGCGATCGAGCGCAATATGGCGTCCATCCCAGGGCTCGAGAAGGCTCACCGGGAGTTTCTGCTCGCTCTCCAGGCTGTCGTAGGGACAGTGCAGAACTAGCCCCTGCTGACCTGGGGAAAGAGGGAAGCATCAAGGGGCGCTGACTGGAGTGATGGACTACCTGGCTGGCGCAACATGAGCCGGCTCTGGTCACAGGGTCTTGCCACGTCTCCGCTCGAGAGGAAGTGGAGGTTGGTTAGCATCGACAACTGACAAACGGTCAGAATTGAGACGGGTTCAGAGCATATGGTGAAGGAGGCGGATACCGCACTGCCCACACGCACCAGGATGTCACGAGCGAATTGCCCGCTGTCCGCCCTGCTTTTCCTGGCCGCAGTCGCTGGGTGGGCCATGCCGTCGCCAGCGGCTGGTCGCAGCCTGGTGTTGATCACACTCGACACGACCCGCGCCGATCACCTTGGCTGCTACGGCTGGCCGTACGCCCGCACCCCCAACCTCGACGCACTCGCCCGCCGCGGAGTTCGCTTCTCGCATTGCGACACTGCGGCACCGATAACCCTACCCAGCCACGCTACCATCTTGACGGGTCTATACCCGCCCCGCCATGGTGTGCGCGACAACGGTACGTTTGCGCTGCCCGCCCGAGTGGAGACCGTGGCCTCACGGCTGCGCGCCGCGGGCTACGACACCGCGGCAGTTGTCTCAGCGATAGTCCTCGCCCGTCGCCACGGTCTCGACCGTGGGTTCCGCATCTACGACGACGACCTCGGCACCGGTTACGCCGCATCTACGGACGTGAGCGAACGCCAGGCCGAGGCCACCACGGCGGCCGCGCTTGCTGTGCTCGCCCAGCTACGGCCTCCGTTCTTCGTCTGGGTGCACTACTTTGACGCGCACGAGGAGTATCGCCCGCCTACTCGCTTCGCCGACTCGATCAGCGGTCCGCATCGGCTCTACGACGGTGAAATTGCTTATGTTGACGAGCAGCTTGGAGCTCTGCTGGGCAAGCTTTCGAGCGACGTCGATGTGGCGGTCGTGGGCGACCATGGCGAGATGCTCGGCGAGCACGGCGAATTGACCCACGGACTGTTGCCATATCGTGGCGCACGCGAGGTACCCCTCCTCCTCGCCGGACCGGATGTGCCAAGCGGGCGTGTGGTGGACTGCCTGGTTCGCACAGCGGACGTCACGCCGACGCTCCTTAGCTGGGCCGGTCTCGCTTTGCCCACGGACCTCGACGGTGCCACGTTGTCACCCCTGCCGGCAGGATCGGGGTGCGATAGGCCGAGCTACACGGAGAGTTTCCTGCCCTTCTTCGCTTACAAATGGTATCCGCTTCGGGCGCTCTCTGACGGTCGCTTCTTCTACATTCGTGGCCCACACGACAGCCTGTACCGGCGCGCGGAGGATCCAGGCGAGGCGTTTGATGTCGTAAACGCACTGCCGGTGGAAGCAGCGCGGTGGAAGCAGCGCCTGGACCTTATGCTCGCCGGAATGGGCGAAAGCCTCGAGCCCGACGTGCGGCCAGATATGGTGCTTTCTGCCGAGCAGCGCGAGCATCTCGCGAGTCTCGGTTACTTGGAGGCTGGGGGTGGCAGCCGGGTCAGAGAGAAGCTACCCGACCCGCGCTCCATGACGGCAGTTGCCCAGGAGCTCCACCGGGCGGTTCAACGGGTGCAGGAGGGTAAGTGTCCGGAGGTATTGCCCCAGCTGG
>Ga0210399_10000014_pt1 | contig 127594 bp, 93 predicted proteins | sample IncBWC14MmetaG_FD_150865 | JGI IMG/M metagenome (GOLD analysis project Ga0210399, IMG submission 150865) | Forest soil microbial communities from Barre Woods Harvard Forest LTER site, Petersham, Massachusetts, United States - Inc-BW-C-14-M | ecosystem: Environmental > Terrestrial > Soil >...
GATGGAACGGTATGGGCTGGGACCTTAAGCGCCGGGCTCAGCCGGCTCAAGGATGGGAGCTTCACGACCTACACCGTGGCGAATGGTTTAGTTTCGAACAGCATCTCTTCTATCGCCGAGAGCTCCGGCGGAACTATGTGGTTTGGAACGCCCAACGGACTCAATGAGCTTTCGGAAGGACACTTGCGAGCCTATACAAGTAAGGACGGATTGCCTCCCGGCAACGTGAACTGCCTTCTGCCGGACTCCAACGGCGTCCTGTGGATCGGAACGGATAACGGTTTGGCGTTCCTCCATTCGGGAACCGTGCATGCATTAAGCGACGATGTACCAGACTCCGTGCGTGAGGAAATCTTCGCGATTGCGGAAGACAAAGCGGGCGCTCTCTGGGTGGCAACCGCAAGACACATTGTCCGCGTCGACCGGGACAAGTTACTGCGCCAAGCGGTTGCTAGCAGTGATATACGGGAATATGGTCTCGGTGACGGCCTTCTCAGTACGCAAGGTGTAAGACGGCACAAATCCATTGCGGTGGACCCGAGCGGGGGAATCTGGTTCTCTACGAATCGAGGGCTTTCTTTCGTTAGTCCGACATCCATGAAATTCGATTCTGCACCCCCGCTGGTGCATGTGGATGGAATCTCCGTCGACGGCCGTCTCATTCAATTGGGAGAGCAGATTCGCGTGCGACCGCCTTATCAGAAGATCACGCTTAGTTACTCAGGTTTGAGTCTCTCGTTTCCTACACGCGTCCGGTTCATGTACCGGCTGGACGGGTTCGATCAATCCTGGACAGAGTCGACATCAGCCCGTGAAGCGACTTACACGAACCTGGAGTCAGGTCAGTATCGGTTTCACGTGATGGCCAGTAACAGCGATGGAGTGTGGAATAGTACGGAAGCCATCCTCCGATTCGAAGTCGAGCCGGTGCTGTGGCAGACATGGTGGTTCCGCGTGTCGTGCGTTGTCGCTTTTCTCGTATTGCTCTGGGTGCTTTATCAACTCCGGCTCCGTCAGGTGGCGCGCCAGTTCAACATTCGGCTGGAAGAGCGCGTCGGCGAGCGCACACGCATTGCACGGGATCTGCACGACACGCTGCTGCAAAGTTTTCACGGGGTGTTGCTCCGTTTTCAAGGTGCCTATAACCTGTTCCCAACGCGTCCGGACGAGGCCCAGAAAACACTTGCGAGCGCTATCGATGAAGCAGCTCAGGCGATTACCGAGGGCCGGTATGCCATACAGGGGCTGCGCTCCTCGACGGTCGTTACCAACGATCTTGCCCGGGCGATCAGCACTCTCGGAGAAGAACTCAGGACCAGTGAAACCAGCCAGGATTCCGCCGTCTTTCACGTGGAGGTGAAAGGTACGCCACGGGAGCTCCGCCCGCTCCTGCGAGACGAAGTCTACCGGATTGCAGGCGAGGCGCTACGCAATGCCTTCCAGCACGCGCAGGCGCAGCGGATCGAAGTGGAAATCCGGTATGACGAACGGCGGTTTCGCTTGCAGGTCCGGGATGACGGAAAGGGCATTGACCCAAGGCTTCTGAATGAAGGCGGACGCCCCGGACACTACGGCTTGCGAGGCATGCGCGAACGCGCCAAACTCTTGGGCGGTAAGCTGGCGGTATGGAGTGAGCTCGATTCTGGTACGGAGCTTGAGCTGAGGATTCCTGCCTCCCATGCTTACGAGGGATCTTCTGTTCCCCGCCGTTCGTGGTTGGCTGATAAGTTTTCTGGGAAAGACACGGAGATAAGGTCATGAGTGGCGGTCCCGGCCCGATTCGAATTCTGGCAGTCGACGATCATCCCCTCGTCCGCCGAGGGATCGCTACGCTTGTCGCTGGTCAAGCGGACATGAGTTTAGTCGCCGAAGCCTCCAATGGGCGCGAAGCGATCCAGCAATTCCGTGTGCACCATCCGGACGTCACGCTGATGGACTTGCAGATGCCCGAAATGAACGGTGTGGATGCCATGATCGCGATTCGCGGCGAATTTCCCGAGGCAGGAATCATTGTACTGACCACCTACACCGGCGACGTCCAGATTCTGCGCGCCATCCAAGCTGGCGCTCGGGCTTACCTTCTAAAAGATAGCTTGCACAAGGAGCTGCTGGAAACGATTCGTTGCGTCCATACCGGGAAAAAAGCACTTTCTCCTGAGGCCTCCTTCCAACTTGCCGAACATGCCACCGATGACGCCTTGACCCCAGCGGAGATCCGCGTCCTGCGGCTGATCGCCGAAGGGAATGCCAACAAAGAGATTGCTGCACAGCTCTCGGTCAGCGAAGAAACCGTCAAGGGCCAAGTCCGGAACATCCTCTCCAAATTGGGCGCCAACGACCGAACCCACGCCGCCATGATCGGTTTGAAGCGCGGAATCATCGAGTTTTAGTTCATTCAAAAAAGTGTTTCGCGCGTGCCTTTTGGGTTTTCGGCTGGCGTTGGGAAGTTCTATGCTCGACTGTGAAAGCTCAAGGATAGGCGCATGCGATGGAAGAATCATGCGTGTAGTCAATTATGACCGACCCAACCCAATTTTGTCAGAACCATTCGTGACGGCGAATGGAGGATTGAAAACATGAGCGCGGTACGCTGACACGCAGCATCAGCCACCGCCTAGCGCCGTCTACCTCCTCCCATGCGAGCGCCGCCGGAACTGCGCATCGAGTTGAAGTTCTGCGTACGCTGCGTGCCTTTGCTGCGCATTTGCTGTTGGGTTTGCAGCTTTGTCTCCGGCTTGTTGACGGATTGCCAGCCGTTGCCGCTGTTGCTCGACCAATTACCGCCATCCCTGTTGTAGCGGTACACCGTGCCATCTTTGCCCGCATAGACGTTATTCTTCCCCGCGGCGATACCGGCGTTCGTGTTGGTGTTGTAAACGAAGCCACCGCGATTTGCCGTGCCCTGGCCGCTATAGATGTTCCCAACGTATCCTGCGCCGCCTCCGGCAACGATTCCGGTGTTCGGGTTGTAGGTTGCTCCGCCGCGATAGCCGGCCGTATTGCCAGTATAGATGTTGGTATTGTAACCGCGTCCCGCAACTGTGTTCCTCCCAGTCTGGGTGTTGTGATAGGCGCCGCGGCTTGCAGCCCCATAATTGCCGGTATAGGGATTGGCCCAGGCTGCTCCCGTGCGCGAATATGCCGTATTGCCCCAGACTCCGTACACATTGGCGACGGCGGCACCGCCCCAAGCGCCCCATCCATAATACGGATACCAGCAGCACCCGTAGTAGCCCATTGGTCCCCACCACGGGTAATACCCGGGATAATAGCCATATCCGTAACCAAAGCCGAAGCTCCACCCGGTATCCTCGGTATAGGTGAACCCTGCTCCTACACCGTACGTATAGGGCCAACCGGACCACATTGTGGAACTGATATACGGTGGGTAATACCAACCTGTTCCGTAAACCACGGTCATCGTGTTGGCCGAGACCACTGTGCCGTAGTATCCGGGCGTGTAACCGACGTACACCAGTTCCGGAGTCGAACCGTACACCTTCGCGTGGGTCACGTAGTAAAGCGGAGAACTGGGCGGAATGTCGTAGATCTGTACGGGCACCGTGTCGGCCACGATCCACGGACCTTGCGGCGACCGCGCATTGAACCAGACGCCTGCTTCGATGCAGTAGTAGTTGTCGTCAGACACCTTAATGACAGCAGTACTGGTGTTCTCAGCGTAGCTCATTGAAGTGCCTTGAATCGGGACAAATTTCGCTTCGCCGTCATATTGCACGGTGATCTTTGCCTCCGAACGAGTGATGGTTGCCGTTTGCGGAATCGAGTTGGCAATCAACCCCTCTTTTGACTCAGGGGTTCCAGGTACGGACGCCAGTACGACGGCCTTGGGATTGTCTTTTGGAATCTTCGCAAAGTCCGGGGGCATGTCCGTCGCGTTTACGAAAGTCCAAGGCCCGTCGAGGGTCGTGCCTTTGAACCAACGGCCCGAGATCAGGATGTAGTACTCGGCATTAAACCGGAAAATATTGCCGCTAGTATTGATCACATACTCAAGGCCAGTGCCGGGAACGAGATTGTACTTTGGCTCGCCCTTCGTTTCGATCAGCTCTGCAGGGCCGAAGACAATGTCCACCACCGGAATCTCGGCCTTTGTCCCGGTTTCTTTCAGTGAGGGTTGCTGTTTGGTCTGTTCGCCCTCAGGATTCTGCATCTGGCTCTGGCTGACAGTAAATTCCTCGGCTTTCTTCATATCGTCAGGTAGTTTCTTGGCGTACTCCCACGGCCCCTCCAACTTTTCGGCTTGCAGCCACCAGTCCTGCACGCTGAGGAAGTAGATCTGCTTATCGGCCTCATAAAGAATGATTGATCTTGTGTTGATCACCCTTTTAAGTTTTGTGTCGGGTACGTCCCGCATCTGCGGCATGCCGTCTATCAGTACTTGCAGTGAAGGTTTGCTAGCAATGATCACCTTGGGTGGGTCATTGTTCACATCGACACCTTTGACCGGTTCGTTGTCCGCGTCGAGCTCCGCCTCCAGTCGATCGAGCGATATAGTTTTAGTGGCCCCTGGCAATTTCATTTCTAAAAGCGCAGTCAGTAAGGCTTCCTTGTCCTGAGCCACTGGAAATTTCACCTTTGTGATCTTCGGCTGGTCGAGCATCACCAACCGGTTGACCTTGTCCACTTCGGTCCGCGCTTGGAACCAGACCACCCCGTACTTGGCAGCACTCTCTTTTCCTGTCTCCATCTGGACAGCGCAATAAAGATCAATGAGGTTCTCATTCCATTTATCGACCTGAGGCTGATAGATGGTGAAGGTGTCGGGGCCGCTGATGAAGGTGCGCGGCCAGCCACTATCTGACGGTGATTTCGTTTGTGTTGTGGTGTTCTTCGCTTTTGGGGTGTCTGGGAGCGACTGCTGCGCGTTGGCGGCATTGCAGAGCAGGGAAAGCAGAAAAAACAGGGCACAAGTGACCGATGATGCTACGTCGGTCGCGGGGCTACGCATTTGCATGATCAAACCTCCGGCCAATACCTGAAGTGCGCCCTGCTTGAGTACCTTCAGGAGAACTCGACGGGCGACAACATTTCTGGATTTGCACACTACGCAGTTGCTGCTTTCGTCCGCTGCTGAATTAACTTCGATTCTGCTACGACCAGTCTTCCAGATCATGCCCGTACTGTCTCCCGCTGTTCGTGTGGTTCGAAGGCGCGACGGAGGAGTTGCTCTTGTTCCTCAGCTCGAAATGCACACTCCACATACGGGTACAGAACTTTGAGAGGCCATCGCACTACTCCGAAGAGTGTGCGGGAGGCCTTCCGGAGGATTGTGTTGGGCTATGGCTTGACCAAAGGAATCTGGGATGACAGTTGCAGTTCGACCATGAGACCGAGACGCCGGTCGATTTGGTAGAACATGGCGGTCTTCTTTGGGGAGATCACCTTCTCGAATTCGGGCATCCACTGCAAGCGAAGTTGGGCCATCTGTTCCTCAGTTGTAGTCCAGCGCTTGATAAAACTGTTGGCTTGCTCGTCGGTCAGCGTGTTGTAGTCTTGCGCGTACTCCTTAATCAGGGCGTAGCGGGCGTCATAGATCTTCGAGTGGTCGACGACGTATCGGTCGTACACTGGCCAGAACTTGACGGCTTCGGCCTCGGTTAGTGGCAGATTGGCAGCGACTATCTTCTTTCTTTGGGACCGAATGTCCTGGCGCATGAGTTGGACGGTGTCGTCGGCCACCTGATCTGCGGACACTTTGGGCTCGGGCGCAGCCTGTTGGCTGTAAGCAATGCTGGTGGATATTGCCACAACGAACAACAAGCACAGAACTGCAGAGATATTCTTCCTCAACGTGAGTTCTCCTGGTTTAGATGCCTCTGAACTAGACTACAGAAATTGCGCGATGAGGTTGAACTGGCAAAACTTACAGTGGTTCACCTCACGTGTAGAAGCACCACACATTCCCCCGCCACCACCAACAACATACATTTAGAGCACTACCCGAAACGTCCGCACTCTGCACTCGGCTGGTACTCACTGGCCGTGGCAATGATCGCTTCCGTCAGAGCATTTTCGTCGGTCCTCTGGGGCGCGGCGTAGCGTTGTGTCCTTCGCCACTGCGCCAACAACCGGCAGGCATGGCGCTCGCTCACTTCGTACTCTTCGTCTGCCCCGCGGCCCGCGGCCCCTGGGGCTGAATCCAACTTCACAGCCCCTGGCTGTGATATAAAATTCCATCACTTCTTTTGGACTAACAAATCAGGCCGGTTAAAGCCGGTGACGAGATTCAATATCTCCATCGCAGGAGACCTATCATGCTCAAAAGACCCTCCAATCCTTCGCCGAACGTAGCACTGCTTGTCATCATTCTTGCGGTCGTAGTTTCTCTGAGAGCAGCTGAGCGACACACACTCATCATTAGTGGAGAGTCCACAGACGTGCCCGTCATTTTCGTAAGTGGCCATCCTTATGTTGGGCTACAAGCTCTCGCAAGTGCCCTCAATGGTTCGGTCAGTTCTTCTGGTGCCATGGTAGCTCTCAGTCTCCCCGCCAGTTCCACTAATCGCGCTCCATCTCCAGCGACAACGTCAGCGGCTCCGGTACCTCCTCCAACCCAAGCTGCTCCCTCCAATCCGGGATTTTCGCGGGAATTCTTGAGCGCCGGGATCGAGCAGATGTCCACCCTTCGCGAATGGCACACCGCGCTGCAGACCGCGATTTAGAATGGTATTCCGCTTTCCGCAGGTCTGCTTCAGCCCTATCGCGCGCAAGCCACCACGAATCTTCGCTTAGCGTCCGTCGCTGCCACCACGACAGCCGACCGCAATGCCTACCAACTGCTGAACAATGTATATCTGAACATAGATAAACTCAGCGATAAATACGTGAATATGCGAGCCAGCTTGACCTATATCGCGCCAGATGCGCTTCAGAATGATGAGCTAAACCAGCACCTCATTGCCTGCGGACGTTTCCTCGGAGCTATGGCTGCAAGTGGGCAATTCAGCGACGATGGCTCTTGTCACTAAGCATCGGCGTGTGTCGAGTACTGGGAACCACTTTACCGGTAATGCTTCAACGGGACGCTGATTCGAGGGCAGTTGCTGCATTCGATGGGCGCGTTTAACTTGCCTGAAATATCTTGAATCGCCGTTTCCATCAGTATGAACTGCGATGAACCGGGAAATCTGATGGTTTGAGACTTCGCTACTCATAAGGATTGAATACGATCGAGACCGTCGTCGTTGTCGCCGTTTGAGCGGACATATATTTCCACTTCTTAACGGCTGTGACCGCGGATTCAGCAAGGATGGGATTTCCTCCAAGCACTTTTGCGCTTTCGACAGTTCCTTGGGGCGTGATTATCACTTCCAACCGCACAGTTCCCCCAATCTGCCGCATCCTCAACACGGGTGGATAGTCAGGCTCTACCCGGGTAGCAATCTTTCGATCGCTCTTGGAATCCTGCTGACCATGCATTGGTGGCGCGAAGGAATAAGACACGATCGAGAAGCAAGCTAGAAGCCACAAAAAAGGATTTTTCATGCTCACGCGACTCCCTGCGCGTATGGCGTTCGCTGGTGCTGCGTTGAAGTCGGGTTTGCCATCGTTCGCTTGTCGCAGCGCGGAATTACATTCGAGTCTTCTCGGTCCCCTTGCCCACACCCTGGCTACGGCAAGTCAACTCGGAGTTCGTAAATTTCGCGGGTACTGGCTTCTTGAACAAAGAGTACCGAGCCGTCGGGCGCGCGGCCAGACCAAGGTCCAAATGGCCCAAGGTATCGCTCGATGCCTGTCTGGAGAAATACTTGTTCGTAGTGATTCTCTCCGACTTTGGCACGGCAGTAAGCCCCTTCTCCGCTCACGAGATCATCGAAGTAAATCGATTTGCTATCGGAGGACCATACCGGGTAGTTTACCGCTCCAGACTCCAACGTCTGCCACTCCGACCACTTTTTTGCTTGAGTGTCATACAACTTCAGCTTGGTGAGATCTCCGGAGATAGCCGCAATGTAGCGGCCGTCTGGCGATACCCGTGGACTGAAAAGGCCCTCCGAGCCAGGAATGGTGGAAAGGTCGTGCGTCTTCAGATCGTAGGCCACGATGCTGAGACCTTCCGCAGTGTGCTGCGTGATGCGGCCAAAAATGATCTTGTCGCCGTCGTTTGACCAGTTCACGTCGATCTGCGTGAGTTTTTCTGATACCAGACGTTGGGACTTGCCACCTTCCGCAGGCACAATAAAGATCGCCCAAGGTTGCCCTGGTTGTACATTCACATACGCAATCTGCTTTCCATCAGGAGACCATCGGGGGAGAGCGGCCCTTCCTGGCGAGAAAGTTAACTGCTGCTGTTGCGATCCATCAATACGGCAACGCCAAAGCGTGCCTTCAGGAATAGAAACGTAAGTGACCCATTGACGGTCAGCGGAAAAGTCCAGATCGCTGGCAGAGATACCAGATAGAAATGGCACATATTTATCGGACGTAGGTTCATACTTCACCACTGCTCCACGAATATTTAGCCCGAGAGTCCAAAGTTTTTTGCTATCTGCGGCAGGCACCGGACGTGAGAATGAGATCGCGCCTTCGGTGAGTCTGACTGGCTTCTCATATCTCCGTCTTTCCAATGGGTCGGTAGACTCCGCGATCGCAAAAAGGTTTCCACTGCTGCCCAGGGCGTTCTCGGTGGCCTGAAATATGTAATAGCGCCCATCGACAGTCCAAGTACCGCAACACTTGGATGAAACATCATGCCAGTCCGGCAGCAACGCATGCAGACCTGAGCCGTCGCTGTTCACTTCCCAGATCGAAGATGTGTTCTGGGAGATATCCCCAACGCTGAAACGGACACGCTGGCCATTGGGTGAAAATCGCGGGATGTAGGGTGTCCCCTCCACGTTAACAAGCTCTTTGGCCGGCCCGCCATTCGCCGTGGTGATATATAGACCAGAACCTTTCACCAACAGTACGTGCTGCCCATCGGGAGCCCACACGGCTTCCTGGCCAGTTAGATCGCCGAAGCGTTTAGCGGGGCCGCCTTGTAACGGATACATCCAAATCGGCTTCTCCGAGGACGGCCCCACCTTGTTTTCAGCTGCCAGCAAAGAAGAATGGGTCGTTGAAACATCGAGTAACTGGACACTCGGAAAAGTGCTGAGAAATTTGGAAACATCGCCACCCGTGACGGCAACTTTTGAAATAATTGAACTCTCTCCGGATATTTCCGTGAAATACAGAAACGAGCCATCAGAAGCCAAATTAGTTTTCACTAGTCCGTCGTGCGTGATTTGGCTGCGGCCGGATACGCTGGGTGGGTGAGGCGGACGATTCAGCCACAGAAACCAGGAACCAACAGGAAGGATTAGAACTAAAATTGTCAAAACTGCGAAACCATTTTTTCGTGGCACGGGTGAGCTCCGATAATCTATATTTCGACTATCCTCCGGTCCACTGTCAATCGAAGTTCCCAATCGTTAATAACGAGACAGCATCATCGGACCCACAACAGCGTATCCGTGTTAATTGTTCAGGTAAGCCAACCCTGAAGAACACGTCTCTAGTTGGGGTCCCGGCTAACCAGGTTCGAAGTTCAGGTTCTTACGGTATTGCATTTGCCTTTGCCCGAGCCTTCAATCCCATCATGGTATTCCACAGTGTTGCAGTGGTGGGCGGGCTCATTATCGGCATCGCGTTAGCCCTTGCCATTCATCGCTGCTGGGCGAACTACCGGGACAAGAAGCGGCACGGCGGATAGAGTAAAAAAGAGACCCGGGGGTCGGAGTCCCGGGTCTGGGGTAATTCGAGAGAGGTAAAACAGTTGGCGGAGCGAGCTTGGCAAAAGCAAGAAACCGAAACAATAGGGTAAATACCTTAGCCAACCCGAGTGTGACGGTCCGAACCTCAGTTCCTGTTCCCCCCAGTCATTGCGACCCGGCGAGTCATCTAATCGACAAGGTGTCCAATGGAAACACAGGAACAATTGTTGGAGTGCCCTTTTTGTGGACTTGAACAACCGCCCGACGTCGCCGGTTGGACCTCCGGCGAACAATTCGAGGCAATTTGCCAAGGGTGCGGGAAAAGATTCTGCGAAATTGTACGTCATAATGCCGATTTGGAATGGTCAGCTAGTTAGGTTGATCGGACCTTGGCCGCGAACTTCGCTTCGGTGTCATCGGCTTCTTTCAGCTTCAGAACGCTAAAAGGCTGTCGTGGCGTGGAAGATTGTGACCCCGTCCTTCACGGAGATGCTTTCCACCTTAACAGACTTGGCGAATATAGCCTTCTGGAAGCGGTCTGGCAGCACCCTAATAATCGCGCCTATTTCGGGAAGTGTAGCGCGTTGGCCTAGTAGGCGCATAGGCTCGGGTTTATTGTCATTTACGCTAACGCTTAGGCGAACTCGATCAGGGGCCGGCTTGGCCGCTGCAACTACCCTCTGCGTAGTGGTCCGTTTCTGGTTCTTCTCTCTGTTACTGACAGCAATTTTCTTCATGCGCTACGATACCATCCCGAAAGGATTGCAGGTCAATTCCTGCCGCGCGCAGCAGGAAGCTTTGCCGCCATGCAGCATTGTAGCTCAGGCTCAATTCAAGATTTGCTCGCAGCACTGTTAGTAAATTTTGCAGTGCAGCTGCCTTGCTCAAACGGCCGTGATCGGCGCATCACTCTTCTGCAATGTGAATCAATTCCACTAATGGGTCGTAGTTCACATGCCCTCGCTTCCGTGACCAACTGTAAGGGGCCGCCGTGAACTGGATGTGAACGCCACGTACCTCTTGCACAGCGCAAGATGCGGTAAGCTTTCGCCACGGCAACACAATGCTTCTCGCCCGAATATTAATTGCCATCAGTATCGGCGGACTGACGCTCATCGGCTACTTGCTATACCTACTGCGTGCAACTAACCGCGACGATCCTAAATAGCGGTCGCTCAACTTGAAGCCTTTTGATGTCCGCATGGAGCCGGTTCCTCGCAGTCGTGGTAACCAAGCGCGATATGACAACCTTGGTGCAATTCTTGTGTAGTCTTCCATCAGCAGCCGTTTGGACTCCTCTCTAAAAGAAAAATCTGAACGACTGTCAGGAGCTCGTTGGTATCTTGGCGGGTACTAGCGGGGCTCCGCTCAGCAACGGTAGGGTTGCATCGCGAAAAAGTCTATGCCGCGTACAATTTGAAGGCGGAAGAATCCAACGGTCTCAGCAAGAGGCGTTGCTTCAGAAAGCGAGATTTGCAGGCATGAATGGAAAGAGCCGCGTGGTCAAGTCGGAGCCGAAGAAACTCGAACCACTCCCATCGTAGGGTATCGACCTCGGCTAATGCGGCCTTGGCGACAGAAGCGATTAGGCTGGCGATTTGTGGGTTGGACGCAATGCCGACCAGTAAAAACACAACCGCGCACAGCACGTAGTCTACTACGCGCGTCGCTATGGTTCGTGTCGCTATGGTTCGTGTCGCTATGGTTCGTTGACTTGCCCCAAGTCGCAACCTAAGATGAGCGCCAAACGGCGGATTCCCAGTCACTGATCGGGCAGACCGTCTCCCACTACCGCATCCTGGAGAATCTCGGTGGTGGCGGGATGGGCGTCTGTCTATAAAGCTGAGGACACCAAGCTCCACCGCTTCGTCGCCTTGAAGTTCCTTTCTGGCGAGTTCGCGCCAGACTCACAAGCTCTGGGCCGCTTCGACCGTGAAGCGCAAGCGGCGCCTCGTGAACGCGGGAAATTACAGTGTGCGATCCACGTGGTTGGTGACACGTCGTCGCTACCCGCGTTCCTGTCGCAGATCTTGTCGATCAGAATTTGACCATGATGGCGATGGTGTTGACGGCCTGGCCTCTGCGAAGATCGGGCTGCCAAGCGGTCCAGCCGGTACCGTAGGCGGCGCACGATGCTGATACGCCTCCACCCACATTGTCGGCGGCAAAGCCGTTCCCGGAAGGTGAAAAATTGGAGACCGCGGAAGTCGAACCATTCGTGCAGATGTAACTTGCGGCTGTGCCTATGCTTCCATTGCTGGCCACGGGCGCGACGTTGCCGCCGGGGGGCGTAATCCCGTCCCGTCCCGAAAAGTACGGCACATTGGCGTGGCGGTATCCGGTCTCAAAGCGGAAGGTAATGTATTGTGCGGGCATCCAATCGAAAGTGGCCGTCGCATCGTAGGCCTTGTATACGCTGCCCGGAACAGCGGGAAAGTATGGCGAGCCGGAGACCGCGGTTGCCCCATTAATGGGTTGGAGCAACGTCAGGTAGCGGCCGGGATTGTCCATCTTGCCGCCGCCGAGCGTAATGCCGAACTTATCTTTGTTGAACCACCACCGGTTATAGAGCATCCATCCGGCGAAGCTCTGCTTTGGGTGGCCGTTGTGACTGTTGTGGCAACTCACGATTGTGCCGGGGCCCGTACCGCCGTATTCACATCCGAGGTCACCCGTAAGAGAAAACGCCATCTTGTCCAGGCCGGTGCTTTCCGGATGATCGAAGTACTTGACCTCGATGCTGTTGTCGGTGTGAATGCGCGAGCGTCCCGGAACACCAAGCGTATCCGTACCCATGCCGTAGTTGTTGGACACCATGGAAATCCAGGGCTTGGGACGCCACAAGATCTGCCCACCAAGGCCTGGGTGGCCGTTGAACTTAGCGTAGGATTGCCAGCCGTTAATAAACCAGGGCTCGATCTTCAACTTGGCCGTTGGGAACCACTGAACTCGGACGCCGTTGAAGAACCACGGTGTGTTCGAAGAAACGTATGAGGGTTGGTAGGCCCAATTGTCGAAGTTGTAGTAGCTGAACAGCCCGATATACGACACGAAGATTCCGGCGTCTACGTTGAGGCCGTGGTTCACGTTGAAGTGATACCCGCCATAGGCTTCCGAGAAGTACCTGTAGGCGTCGTTGAGATTCCATTGACCGACCCCTGCGCTGGCGTCATTGCGCGGCGTCGTCGTGGCAAACAAGCCAAACATAGTCAAGATCCGGCCGCGCACTTGGCCCACGTGCAAGTCGCCGCCAAAGCTCAACTGTTCCAGCTGGACTTCACCGTTCCGGAAGGCCTCCGTCGAGCCGCCCATAGTGTGGTCTTTCGGCTGGTTGTAATCCTGGATGTAGTTGGTGTCCGCCCGGAATTCCGGCGTGAAGTATTTTGAATCCCACACGGCGTCTTTGTTGCGTGATGTGCCGTTGAGCCACGTCCAGTCTGCGTACGAAAACGGTACCTCAGGTGTTGGCTTCGCGGGCTGTTGGGGTAGCCCGGAGCGCTCTGTTTGTGTCGAGGAGGATTCCGCGCTGCCCGGACTAACGGTCGTGGTCGCGGTTGTCGCTTCAACTGCTCTTGCTGTAGTCTCTGCTGCGGCCGCAACCGGTGAGCCAGGTGATGCCGCTGAAGCTGGCTGCGCGGGGAGCGTAGCCGCAGCAGGGGCTGCGGACGAATTGGCCTTAGACTCAAGGTCAGCTACGCGCTTCTTGAGTTCCTCCACCTCATCGAGCAGCCATCGCTCGCGCTCGGTCAACGGCGCCGGGGCGTTCATTTTCGCCGGAGTGGTCGTCCCGGGCGGATTGGGATTCTTATCCGTACTCGTATCATCTGCGAACACGCGACTTGGCGTGGCGAATGTGGCGATCAATGCGATCAACAACAGCCAAGAACCTCTACTTTCCTTTTGAACTTCTTGAAGCGAACGCATCTCCCCCTCCTGTTGTCTGGCCAGCGACGCCGCCGTGACCGGCGTTTGAATTCGTCCCGGAATTCCTCGTCGCAGCACCGATTTTCGGCTTTCTTGAGATGCCTAATCCCAAGCTCTCGCTACTGATCTGGAGCACTCAAGCGAATGCGTGCTTCAAACTGTCCGGTTATCGCGGCGTTCCGCAGCCACCCGAGACTCGACGAACCAAATGTTCCCCGACGGCACGATAGCGAGTTATGCCTGAGAAACTCCTGAGGACTCCATAAAGATTCCATAAGTGCCAAAGGGTACTAAGGGAGAGCAAACCCTTTTGGTGCGTGCGGGCCCCTCTGGATCAATGAGGTAGGATCGAAAAACCAGCTTCTATAGCGTCCGCAACCTGACGCCGAGATCCTACGTTTTCCGCCAACAGTGAGCCGTAGGTCACAGCGCCACGAGAGGCCTTAGATCGAGAGTCGAGAATCGTTACGCAATCGGGTGATGTCCTGGGCGGGGGCATTGCCGAAGAAGCGGCGGTATTCTCTGCTGAACTGCGACGCACTTAGATAGCCCACACGCCGACTTGCCGCGTTTGCATGCATCATTGCGGACAGCATCAGGCGTCGCGCCTCCTGAAGGCGTAGCACCTTCTGGTAGTGCAGCGGGCTCATGGAAGTGACCGACTTAAAGTGCTGATGGAATGAGGAGACGCTCATGTGCACCAATTCGGCCAACGCTTCGACTCTCATGGGTTGAGAGAAATTGGCGCGCAGCCAGGAGATCGCCTTCGCAATGCGGTGCACGCTGGACTCGGCAAATCCCATCTGCGCGACACGAACACCAATCGGGCTGCGCAGTAATCGGATCAAAATCTCATCCACCACCAGCGGGGCAAGTAGTTGCGTATCCCCGGGCTGCGCGAGACATTCCATTAACCTGATCGCGGCGCTAACAACGCTATCGTCGACCAGAGTGATGTAGACGGCGCTCCTTTCTTGCACCGGCGGTACGCCGTGGGGATAGACCTTCAAGACCAGCTCCGCAATCTTCTGCGGTTCGAGGTCCAGCCTAAGTGCGAAGTAAGGCTCGGAATGGCTGGCTTGCGTGACTTGAGCAGCAACGGGAACTGCTACCGAGTAAACGAGCATGCGCGAAGGGTCGTACTCGTAGACCTGCCGACCCACGACGACGGTCTTCGCTCCCTGCGCAATGATTGACAAGCAAGGTAAGCGAAGATCGTGCACACACTCCTTGTTTATTCTTGAATAGCGACTCGCATGCAGACCAGTGATGTCCATCGCAAAAGTGCCGTCGTGAGGAGCATAGGCGCGAATCAAGCTGGTTAGCTTGGCCACATCTGGTTCGTTCGGCTCCGCAACCCTGTCGGGACGCTGCATAGAAGCAATTTTGCCGTTGCTCTTCATGCCTTCGAGGATTCCGCCGTTGCGGTCATGATATTCACGGGAACCGACCACTTCCGGTATTGCTCGTCACTGACCTGTTCCATCCAGTTGACAACCTTACCGTCGAGCTTTTCCTGAACGGCGATGTGTGTCATGGCCGTTGTCGGCGCGGCCCCGTGCCAGTGCTTCTCGCCAGGCGGAAACCAAACCACATCACCGGGCCGAATCTCCTCGATCGGGCCTCCCCAGCACTGTGCCAAGCCGGAGCCCGCGGTCACGATAAGGGTCTGGCCCAACGGATGTGTATGCCATGCAGTCCGCGCGCCCGGCTCAAAAGTTACGCCGGCGCCCTGGACAAGCGCAGGATCGGGTGCCTGAAACAATGGATCGATTCGCACCGTGCCAGTGAACCACTCGGACGGCCCCTGGGCGGAGGGTTGCGATCCAATCCTTTTGATCTCCATTGTTCAATTACTCCGGAAACTCGATTTTCTCTCACGACCATGCCGATCTCTCAGCGCCCGGTCATTCGTTCGATGTGTTCGGGGTACCGCGCTCCTTGCACCGTGATCCTTGAGGCGGCACTGTCGATCTCACGCAGATCGTCCGGCGTCAGTTCGATGGCAGCTGCTCCAATGTTCTCCTCGAAGCGCGCCCGCTTCGTGGTGCCTGGGATTGGAACAATCCATGGCTTCTGGGCAAGCAACCACGCAAGCGCGATCTGAGCAGGTGTGGCTTTCTTCCGTTCCGCGATGCCGCCGAGTAGATCAACGAGGGCTTGATTTGCTTTCATAGCTTCCGGTGTGAATCGAGGCAGGATGTTGCGGAAATCGGTGCTATCTAGCTTGGTGCTTTCGTTCATCTTCCCTGTGAGGAAGCCCTTACCGAGAGGACTGAATGGAACGAAGCCGATTCCGAGTTCTTCGATAGCCGGCAGGACTTCAGCTTCGGGGCCTTTCGTCCAAAGGGAGTACTCACTCTGAACGGCGGTGACCGGCTGGACCGCGTGGGCGCGACGAATTGTCCTTGCTCCTGCTTCAGAAAGGCCGAAGTGTTTAACTTTACCTTCCTTGATTAGTTCCTTCACGGTTCCGGCCACGTCTTCGATCGGCACGTCAGGGTCAACACGGTGTTGGTAGAGGAGATCGATGGCATCGACCTTGAGTCGCTTGAGCGAGGCTTCAGTGACCTCTTTGATGTGCTCTGGCCGACTGTCCATCCCCGCTTGTTTGCCCGTGTTCGGATCAAGTTTGAAGCCGAACTTCGTGGCGATCACCACTTGTCCGCGGAACGGAGCGAGAGCTTCACCCACGAGTTCTTCGTTCGTGAACGGACCGTAGACTTCGGCGGTATCAAAGAATGTGACACCGCGTTCCACTGCCAAACGAATGAGCGAGATCATTTCATGCTTGTCAGCGGGCGGCCCATAGCCAAAGCTCATTCCCATACAGCCTAGCCCGATAGCCGAAACTTCCAGATTGCTTTTTCCAAGTTTGCGCTTCTGCATGTCTTTTCTCCGCGAGGTGTTGCACCGGCTAAGGTCGAATCGCTTCCGTGCCGGCTTTCAGCGACAAAGACGTTCGAAATTCCGTCCTCAACACGAAAAGTGTAGTCCGCTTGCACATCGAGTGCTTGCCTATTCTGCCAAAGTGTTTGCCCAATTCTCCGAGACGCCGGCACGATTGGATGCAACCCAGGAGCGCTACGGGACATTTGCTGCGGCTTGTTCGCTCGGCTCCACTCCATCTGCCGCAAACTTGACACAATCCTGCAAGAAAAGTTCTAAGATCGTCTCCTTAGGTGCACCACCTTAATCCCAATTCTCAGATAGACTCTGCGTGTGCTGTCCGCCAGGACGGTTCCGGCGCGAAGCCGAGGCCACCCATGGAAGAGGCCAACGTCAGATGATCATCACCAAAATGCGGAGCAGGGAGTGTCGCGAGCTTCTCAAGCGGCTGGGCTTCGGCAGACTCGCATGTGCTTCCAATAACCGGCCTTATATTGTTCCCATCTATTTTGTCTTCGATCGTGAGCGCCTGTACTGCTTTTCCACGCTGGGACAGAAGATTGTCTGGATGCGAGAGAATCCCCTGGTCTGCGTCCAGGTTGACGAAATCCGAGGACACGACGACTGGACGAGTGTTATTGCGCTCGGGCGTTACGTGGAAATTCCCAATACCGCCGACAATCGTGAGAGCCGGGAATATGTGCGATCGTTGCTCCGAAAGAGGTCTCTGTGGTGGCAAAGTGGCTATACCATCTCCCAGATTCGTCGTAAGCCTACGCCTCCGGTGCCGGTCTTTTACTGCATTCTTGTCGAGAAGCTGAACGGCCTTCGCGCCTCACCCGACATCTTAGAGTCGTCGAAACGTCGCGTGCGTGTGTCGCCTGGAGGTTGAGAGTGCCGCTACCCGCAACAATCGGTGGACGCGCAATCGAGTTGGTGCAGCGCGAGGACTACGCGACAGCCATCCCGCAGCTGCGTCGCGCCTTGGCGGCCGGCGATCTTGATCCGACAATCCGCTTCGCCCTGGCGGGAGCCCTATTCAAGCTAGGTTACATTGAAGCTGCGCTCGGCCATTTGCGGCAGGCTGCGCGATCCACTGATTCAGCCGTGCGCCGCGACGCCCTGAAAAAAATCGCCATCGCAATCCCGGGCGACCCGCGTGCGGACAATGAGCAAATCCTCAAGGCGCGTCGCAAGTGGATACGTCTAGAGTCAGAAAACGAGTCTCCTCGTTTCCCCGTAAAGTCCCTGGTCCGGGCTCCAGACAGACGGCTTCGCGTGGGCTATGTTTGTGCCTTCTTCGGGTATCGCAATTGGATGAAGCCGGTCTGGGGCGTGCTCAACGCACACGATCGGAGCGCCTTCGAGATTCATCTCTTCCTTGACGGCGGACTGCCACGGCCGGAAAACGGGTACACTCCAAACGAGGCCGATCGCATCCATAGCCTGGACAGCCTCTCCAACGAGGATTCCGCAAAATGCATCTGCGCTGCCGAAATCGACATTCTCGTGGATCTCAACGCTTACAGCTTTCCAAACCGAATCGGGCTATTTCTGCGAAAGCCTGCGCCCATTCAGGTGGGTTGGTTTAACACCTACGCCACGAGCGGCACGGATGCTTTCGATTATGCAATCGCCGACCGCGTTGTTTTGCCCAGCCGCGAAGCTCGCTTTTACACGGAGCGAATCTTGCGCGTGAATGGTTCTTATCTTGCCTTTTCCGCTTCCTATCGTGTACCGGATGTGGCTCCCCCGCCTTGTATGGTTTCACGCCGAATCACGTTCGGCTGTCTCGCACCCAATTACAAACTTACTCGCGAGGTGGTCGCCGCGTTCGCCAGTATTTTGCGAGCGGTCCCAAGCGCCCGGCTTGTCCTAAAGAATAGATGTCTGGCGGAGTCGGGTAATCTCGCTGCTGTGCGCGCTCGTTTTCGTAGGGAAGCGATTGCGGACGATCAGCTCATCTGCGAGGGGCCTGCTGAGCACTTCGAATTCCTGAAGACATACGGCCAGATCGACGTTGCGCTCGATACCTTCCCTTACAGCGGAGGGACCACTACGATGGAAGCGCTCTGGCAGGGCGTACCCGTACTAACCTTCTTGGGTGACCGCTGGGTGTCTCGCACTAGTTCGTCGCTTCTGCGGGCAGCGGGGTTGAACCAATGGGTTCGTCCTTCAAGGGATTCCTTTGTACGTTACGCCATCGCGCTCGCCAAATCTCCAGATACGATCGCCAACCTTTCCGCTCTCCGCTCGACCCTAAGGGAAAAACTGCGCGCTACGGCTGCGTGCGATGTCGCAGGTCTCTGCGGTCAACTCGAAAGCCACTATCAAGCCATCGCCGGGAACGTCCAAGTAAGCCGTGAGAGGCAGCCCAGTGAGAGCTCCGCTCCAGCAAGTTCGTTCGACTGACCGGCGCTCCCGATGCAAACCTGGACTAGTACCTGCACACTGCTAGCTAAGATTTCTCTGAGTAATTGACACATTCTCATGATTTTTGGGACTATTCTCGCTAAGATCAAGCTGACAGGCGGTATATCTGTGTCTACGGATTACCGCGAACCAACCTTGGATGTGCCCCGCCGGTTTGACGGGACCAAAGTTGCGCGATCTGCTCTTCATGACTCACGACCATCATCAAACCGAGCTCAAATGCGCCCGAATGCTCGGGTGCAACCTGGGCCAGGCGGCGGGGTATTTGGCGCCAATCGGTCCTTTCTCCGCGGACTCGGACGCCCCTTGGACTATTCCAAATACGTCTAACCGCCGTCTCGCGGGTGCGGGTGAGCGTTGAAAAAACTGGGCAAATATGAGGTCCTCGGGGAAATAGGGCACGGAGCCATGGGTGTGGTGTATCGAGCGCGCGACCCCTTCATCAATCGACTCGTCGCCCTCAAGACAATCACAACCGGGGTCGCGGACGACCCTGCTTTGCTCGAACGGTTTTATCGCGAGGCCCAGTCTGCCGGAGGGCTACAGCATCCCAACATCGTCACGATCTACGACATGGGTGATGAGGGGCACGTTCCATATATCGCGATGGAGTTGGTGGAAGGCGAGAACCTGGAGCAGGTAATTGCCCGCCGTGCGCCGCTCTCTATATCCCTGAAGCTCGTCTACGCCATGCAAGCGTGCCGCGCGTTTGATTACGCTCATAAGCGCGGGATCGTTCATCGAGATATCAAGCCGGGCAACGTCATGGTAAGCAAAGACGGCTCGGTGAGGGTGGTCGACTTTGGCATCGCTCGCGTGCTGGAGACCTCGAAGACCCAGACGGGGATGCTCATCGGCACGTTTGCGTATATGTCCCCTGAGCAATACCACGGCGAGCACGCCGATGAACGCTCGGACATATGGTCTTTCGGAGTTTTGGTTTATGAGCTCCTAACCTTTCAAAGACCCTTCACGGGAGCGACGCCTGCAAGTTTAATGCACAGCATCTGTCAACAAGATCCTGCACCGTTGTCCTCGATTCTTGCAGATTGCCCGAATGAGCTCGATCTCATCGTGTCGAAACTCCTCAAGAAGTCGCCCGCAGAGCGTTACCAGTCCATGGAGGACGTTTTACTCGAGCTGGAGCCCGTCAGCAGAAGGCTGCAATCACTGGCGGTTGCCGAACTTATAGGGCAAGCGAATGAACTCATCGAAAAGAGCGAATTCGCCCAGGGTCGTGAACTACTTCGTCAGGCGCTTCAAGTTGAATCCGGCAACCAAAAGGCAAGGGTCCTTTTGGAAAAGGCGAATGTCGAGCTGAAACGCATCGCGGTTCGACCTAAGGTCCAGGAATGCATCGAGAGAGTTCGTGCACTTCTGGACGAAGGGAAGGTCCAGGAGGCGAAGCTTGCCGTAGAGAACGCCCTGCATCTGGATTCTACTTATAAGCCCGCGCAAGAACTTCAGCGGGTTGTCGAGCTCGAGATAGATCGAGCGCGCCGCGTAGCCGAATGGGTCGACGCCGCCAAACAACACCTTGCGGAAGGATTGCCTGATGAAGCCGAAGTGCTGGTGGCCAAAGCTTTGGAAGCCGAACCATCCAACCCTCAGGCCGCGGCTCTTCATCAGCTAGTGGTACAGGAAAAGGCGGAGCGACAAAGGCGTCTCCAACTCCTTGAGAGTCTGCAACATGCCCGGAACCTCTGGACGAAGCAGGAGTACACCGAGTGCATCGAGTTCCTGTCGGGTCTGGAAAAAAACTTTCCGGGCGAAGAGGAAGTCACCAGGCTGCTTGAGACGGTCCGCGAGGATCACCTCGAACAGCAGAAACAGCAAGCCCTGCTCGAATTTCGAAATTTATTAGCCGCCCGGCGGCATGAAGAGTGCCTGACTCTTCTCCTTAACTTGCAGAAGCAACTCCCGCGTGATGAAGAAATACCCGGGCTTTTGGAGGATGTTCGCAAGGACCAGAAGAACCAACAGCGGCTGCAAGGACTGGCCGATGCAAAGAGTGCTCTGGCCGCCGGACAATACGACGCATGCATGTCGCTGCTCACTTCTCTGGGTAGGGAATTTCCGGACGAACAAGAAATTCCCAGGCTCCTGGAAACAGCAGAGCGAGATCAGAAAGAGCAGCGCAGACAACAGGGTATGGCCGAGGCACGCAGGCTGTTGGTGGAGCGTCGCTATGAAGAAAGCATTTCTTCGTTGCTGGAATTGAAACAGCAATTTCCAGCGGATGAAGAAATCGTGAGATTGCTCGACGCGGTACGTTGGGATCAGGCCGAACAGCGAAAACAGGAGGGACTAGGGCAGGCCAGGAACCTTCTGGAATCGCGGGACTACGCAAAGCTGTCCGAACTGCTTACCTCCTTGCAAAAGGAGTTCCCCGAAGAAGGCGAGATACACAGGCTGCAGAAGTCTGCTCAGGATCAGCAAGCGGACCAGCGTAAACAGGAAGGACTAGGGCGTGCCAGGAAACTTCTGGAATCCCGGAACTACGAAAAGCTTCATGAACTGCTTGCGTCCCTGCAAAGAGAGTTCCCGGAGGAAGGCGAGATCCGCAGGCTACAGAAGTCTGCCGAGGACGAGCAAGCGGAGCAGCGTAAGCAGGAAGGACTAGGGCAAGCAAGGAAACTTCTGGAATCGCGGAGCTACGCAAAGCTCTCTGAACTGCTGACCGCGTTGCAAAAGGAATTCCCGGAGGAAGGCGAGATCCGCAGGCTGCGGAAGTCTGCTGAGGACGAGCAGGCGGAGCAACGGAAGCAGGAAGGACTGGGCCGTGCTAGGAAGCTCCTGGAATCCCGGAACTACGAAAAGCTCTATGAACTGCTTGCGTCCCTGCAAAAAGAGTTCCCTGAAGAAGGCGAGATACACAGGCTGCAGAAGTCTGCTCAGGATCAGCAAGCGGACCAGCGTAAGCAGGAAGGACTAGGGCGTGCCAGGAAACTTCTGGAATCCCGGAGCTACGAAAAGCTCTATGAACTGCTTGCGTCCCTGCATAAAGAGTTCCCCGAAGAAGGCGAGGTACAAAGGCTGCAGAAGTCTGCTCAGGACGAGCAAGCGAAGCAGCGTAAGCAGGAAGCTCTAGGGCGTGCCAGGAAACTCCTGGAATCGCGGAACTATGAAAAGCTTGCTGAATTGCTTGCCTCCCTGCAAAAGGAGTTTCCCGACGAGGCGGAGATTCCGAGGCTGCGGAAGTCCGCCCAAGAGGAGCAGGCGGAGCAGCATAAACGAGAGAGCCTGGCGACGGCCCGCAAATTACTTGCCGCGCAGCGCTACGACGAGTCAATTGAAGTTCTAAGTCAACTCCAAGCAGAGTTTGTGGGTGACCCCGAGATCAACAAACTGATCGAGGGTGCCCGCGTGGATCGCGCCGAACGACGCAAGCAGCAGAAACTTGCGGAGGCGAGAGCTCACCTGGCGGCGCAGTCCTTCAGGGAAGCGCTGGCATCACTCGATGATCTCACCGAAAGTCATCCAAATGATGCGGCGGTGCTCAAGCTTCGCGCGCTCGTACAGCGCGAAGAGGAGAAGCACGCGAAGGCCGAACGCGTGCAACGTGAGCTGGAGCTCCTAAAGAAGCTGACGAGCGAGAAAAAGTATCCTGAAGTCCTTTCCAGAACAAAGCAGCTGCTCGCAGAATTCCCAGGCGAGACAAACTTCACGCGTCTCGCCGAGTTTGCGAGCAGTCAGCAAGCGAACATCGAAAAAGACAACCTCCTTCGCAAGACGCTGGACGAGGCAAAGGCGCTGTTCGTTTCCGGGCGCTTCGAAGAACTGATCGGCGTCACTCAGGCCGGTCTCAAGACCTTCCCGACTAATCCTGAACTGCTGAATCTTTATCAGCAGGGCGAAATCCAGCAACGCAAACTCCAGATTCGCCAACAGATTGAACAGCGGGTTCGCGAGATCCGAGTCAAGATCAACCGGGAAAAGTTTAGCGAAGCGATCGACCTGGCGCAGGAAACGCTCGTCAAACTGGGCCCGGACACTGATCTGAGCCAGCTACTGAATTCCGCGCAGGTTGAATTTGACGCTCGAGAGAGAAAAAGAAAACAAGAGCGAAGCCTCGAAACAATCCGCACTTTTATTGAATCCGAGGATCTTGCGGCGGCGGCCCGAACTATAGACGAGGTTTGCGACGCGAAAATTCTCGATTCGTTCGATCCGCGAATTCAACGGTTGTCGGAGCAGGTTGAGGACGCGAAAACCCGGGCCGAACAGAAGTCGTCGCCCGCCCCAACGCCGATCCCGCCCAATGTATCCAGAGAGTACGCCTTGCTCCAATCGGCGCCACCCCGGGACGCGCCGGTAGTCCCGGAAAGGGTGTCGACACCCGACGCGTCAACGCCGCAAGCTTCGGCGAGCCAACCGACGCTGGCACCGGCACCTCTCGCCCCGGCCGTCCCAGCCAGGGTCATGCCCGCTTCTCCCGTCTCAAAAGCGCAGCCTCCCGAAGCCGTGGTGGTTGGCGCGGCGAAAGAATCCGTCAGTCCAGTCGAGATTTCGACCGTTCGAGTCGGGACACCAGAAAGTCTCCGGCCAAAGTCCAAGGCGGCAACCAGCCAGGTCTTGGAACCAGTCCCGGCGACGAATTGGCGGAAGCTGGCGGTAATAGGGGTCTCGGCCCTGGCGCTGCTTCTTATCACCTGGGCGGGCGTCCTATCAATTCGAACGAAGCCGACTCGCGTCTCACCCTCACCGAAGACCAGTACCGAGCCAGCCGCACCGCGCGTCGACCCTCTCGAATTGCAACAGCGCGAGGCGCTGAACGAGGCCGATAAGCTGGTGGCGTCTAATGATCTTGACGGAGCGTTGCAAAAGTTACGGCAAGGGGCGGCGTTGAACGGCCCACTCACCTCGGAGATTCAGAAAAAGCAATCAGTTATCGACGAATCTCTAAAAGATGAGAGCCTTCGCCGTCTTCGACAACGCGAAGAAGTGCTTTGGCAAGCAGCGATGAATCGACTCGCGGACGGGCGTTATCCCCAGGCCCAGAAAGAACTTCACGATATCTTGAATCTTCCCGTTGGGGGCACACATCGAGACGAAGCTCAGAACTATCTCGACAAGATCATACCTCAACGCATGCAGCAAAGCCGTTCCATCGCCATCGGTCGACAGAGCCTGGAGCAAGGCGACTTTTTGTCCGCTCGCCGAGCCGCCGACCAGCTCAAGCGGCAGGGTGGCGATCCGGCACCGCTCCTTACCGAGATCGACCGGGCGGAACAGAGCAGACTGGCGCAACTGGAAAGCCAGTTCAACCAGTTCAAACAGCGAGACGATGAAGCCGCCGTTCAACAACTAAAAGTCCTACAGCCAAAGTTTCACGCGCTGGCCAGTGACGGCGGCCCGCAATCCGCCGAAGCCCTGAATTACGCGAACAGTATTCCGAGTGCGATCGCTGACGTGCAGGCTCGCGTTCAGAAAAAGATCGCTGACGCCGGGTTTCAGCAAATGGTGCAAAGGTATCAGCAAGCGGCCAGTACGAACGACAAGAATGGACTTACAGCAGCACGGACCGACTTTGAGTCGGTGATTCAGAGTGGGGGCCCGCATGCGGAGGAGGCTCAGAAGCATCTGCTCGACATTAACAATAAGCTTACGGCTCTCAACCAGCCTGTCGTTTCCGAGCCGAAGCCCGCGGTAAAACCGGAGATTCCTGCGGTAGTGACCGTCGACAACGATGCCGCAGTCCGAGCCGTGATCCAAAAGTATGTGCAAGCTTTTGATCAAAAGGATGCGGACGCCCTTCGGCAAATCTGGCCTAATATGGGCCCGCTCTATGCGAGATACAAACGTGCGTTCGAGGGCGCGAGTTCTATTCGGGAGCAACTGGACATCGAAAGTATCGATCTCAGTCCCGACGGCACAAAGGCGGCAGTGAAGGGGCAAATAACCCAGGACTTCACGCCAAAGGGGGACAAAACAAAACGGGTAAAAAACGCAACGGTTTTCCATTTGGCGAAATCGAATTCTGGTACTTGGGTCATCACCGATGTTCAATAAACGGTCAATCCAGCGAAACCAATTCTCTGGCTTGACAATCTGCATCTGGCATATAAACTCCCGGCAGGCACTGCGAACGAGCTGAACCCAGGGTTCGCTAGAAACTTAAGTCCCATCTATCCAACGGTTAATCCGGAGGCCTCCCGTGTCCAAACGACTATTTCTGGGGTCCACTCTCTTAATTTTACTTTCTTGCAGTAGCGCTTTTGCCCAGAGTGTTTGTCCGTTGAATGGGACGTCCAGCAGCAAGCTGGTTTGCGTGATTCCTCAGGTGTACGGCCCTTATGGGCTCGGGAGCGGCGCGACTGCGCCGTTGCTCGCCGACGGCCATCAGGCTCACTTCGAGGGCGATTTTCTTTCCAGTTTTGGCCCCATCAACGAAGCGGTTGGCATTCAGGTATCGCAATTGCCGATTGCTTCACCTTCCTCCGGTATCAGCTTCATTTTCGATCCTGCGCTGAAAACCTTCTCTCCCTCGAGCGAAGCGAGCCTGGGTCCAATCCTTGGCCAGCACGCCGGCACCATTGGCCGCAATAAGCTCTACGTGGCTTTCAGCTTCCAGTACTTCAACTTCAATTCGATCGACGGGCAGGATACTGCCAAGCTACCCGCGGTCTTTAAACATGAGACCTTCCCTCCACCTTTTCCGAGTCCCTTCATAACCGCTTGCCCCAACCAGACGGCTCTCGCGGGCACTGTCTTTGCCGGAAACCCGTGTTTCGTGCGCGATTATATTCAAACGATGAATAATGTCGACTTGACGGTGCATCAGTACGCGTTGTACGCGACGTACGGTATCACGCGGCACCTGGAGGTATCGGTGGAAGTGCCGATCTTGAATATAAATATGAAAATGACCTCGAACGCCTCGATTGTGCAGAATTCTTTCGCCCCGCCCTCGCCAAACTTCCCCAACGGTGTCTTTCACCAGTTCGACGCCAAACTCGTTCCGAGTTGCAATGGCGCGAAACCGTGCTTGAACGCTACATTTTCAAGCTCCGGAAACGCCACAGGAATTGGGGACGTGCTCCTGCGTGGTAAGTACGAGTTGTATCAAGGCGAGCGACTTGGGTTTGCCGTTGGAGTAGATGTCCGCTTGCCGACCGGCGACGAGGAGAATTTTCTGGGTTCCGGTGCCGTTGGGGTTAAGCCTTTCGGGGTCGTTTCCTACAGCGGCCGAGTTTCGCCACATGCCGAGGTCGGATATGAAAAAAACGGACAGTCTTTGCTGGCCGGCAGCTTCGTGGGTACGGCTTCAAACACTAAAGGGTCGCTTCCAGACCGCTTCGTATATACGCTGGGGGCCGATGTCGCCATCGTTAAGCGACTCACAGGCGCGTTTGATTTCTATGGCCAACGCTTGTTTGGCGTCCCGCAGCTTTTCTCCAACCCTTATACCGATCTAGGGCATTGCAGCGACATCGCTTGCACGACATTGACGCCCGGAACGGCGCACCCTGACCTCGGCGTTCGCCCTTCGGTGGACTATAACATCCTCAACGCATCGATTGGTCTCAAGTACCGGTTATGGCGAAACCTGGTCATCACAGGTAACGTGTTGGTGAAATTGGACGACAACGGACTGCGCTCGACAACCGTGCCCCTCGTTGGGGCCTCTTATAGCTTCTAGCGATTCGTGTGGGTCTGTCCCGCGGTTATCGCACGCTCACTTGGTCCTCAATGCGTATTACCTGCTCACACCTCGGCACACAAAAGGTTTGGGAGACTCCTGAGTCGGAAGTTCTCTTTGGCCGCGCCGAAGAAAAGTGGCCGGTCATTTTGGACCTTTCTCCCGACCAAAAAGTCTCGAGGCTTCACGGTCGGATTTGGGAAGAAGCGGGCTCGTGCTGGGTCGAAGATTTAAACAGCTCGCGCGGTACGCTCCTAAATGGGAACGAAATCAAGGGGCGTGGCAAGCAACTGCTGAAACCCGGCGATTCAATTCTCGTCGGACGGACCACCCTGCGCGTTGGATTTGACAATGTCGCCGAGTCCCGCAAGACGAATTACCTCGAGCAAGGGACCTTCCTTCTCGGCGAGAAACGGCACGATGAATCCGGCGTAGCGATAGCCAAGGACGTCGACGCCACAGAAGTCGATCCAGTACCCAGCGATGGGGTTGAGGATGCCCTCGCAAAACGACTGCGAATGGTATGCGAATTACCCTTTCAATTTGCCATTCACACGACCCTGAAATCTCTTTTGCCTGCAATTGTTGACCAACTCGTCGAGGTGATTCCATCCGGCGAGAGCTGGGCCCTGGTGCTGAAGGAGCGAGATTCGGACGCGCTCCTTCTCAAGGCGTACCATTACGTGGAGCGCCCCTACTTAAGCGAGACTCTTCTTCGTCGAGCCATGACCGACCGCAAAGCTTTCATTTGGAGAAGAGGTGGTCAGGTAGAGATCAGTGGCAGCGTCGCCCAAAGCGGGATTGAATCCGGAATGTACGCGCCATTGCTTTGGCAAGGAGAAGCACTCGGTGCAATCTGTGCGGGTACTCGACGTGCCGAGACGGTCTTTACAGACGAGGAAGTGCGGTTGCTTGTTCTTGTCGGACAATATGCGGCGATGGCGGTAGCAACCCATCGCCTCCAGGAAAAGCTTCGGCGCGAGTCGGTCATCAAGGCCAACCTTTTGCGCCAGTTCTCTCCAAAAGTTGCCGATCAGTTGCTCGCCCATCGCGGACAATTACGGCTCGGCGGCAGACGGAGCGAAGTGACGATCCTCAACTCGGATATCCGGGGGTTCACCCAACTTGCCCAGGAAATGGATTCCGACGAAGTCGTGGAGATGCTGAACGAATATTTGGGGGTTCTGGTGCCGGTGATTTTCGCCCATAAAGGAACGGTAGACAAGTTCATGGGCGACGCGATCTTAGCTGTCTTTGGAAGCCCGGGGGCTGACCCGGTCCAACACGAGAATGCGGTCAGGGCCGCGGTCGAGATGCAAACAGCTGTGACCAGGGTGAATCAGGTCCGTCAACTCCGGGGCGCTCCGTGTTGTGATTTTGGCCTAGGTATCCATTGCGGAGAGGTCGTGCATGGTTTCGTCGGCACCACAGATCGGATGGAGTTCACCGTCATCGGCGATGCAGTCAACCGGGCGCAGCGATACTGTGCAGCCGCCGCTGGGCAAGAGATTCTGATCAGTCCGGAGGTGTATGAGCACGTGAGGGGATTCGTGGAAACCGCGCTCACCTCGATTCAGACCAAGCATGAAGGGGATTTTGTGGCTTACCGCGTCCTGCGTCTACAAGAGGGCAACGAAACGATTGCCCTTCCTGTCACCGGCTGAACGCGCTCGCCGATCAGTTGATACGTAACTGCTTCAGCAGACGGTCGAAACGCGTGGCTCCCAGGGAGACGCTGTCCATCATCGACTCATCGAGTTCGTCGGGATCGGTGTCTTCCGTCCACTTACCGTATCCGAGATAACTCGTCGTCTTCCGAAGACGATCAGCCAGCAGTGTGGCGACGGCACGGTAGAACCGCGCCGCGAAAGCGTTGTCGGCCTTCAGCTTGACCGAGAGAGCCGAACGCGACAACACCAAGAGATGAGAATCCTGAGTGGCCACCACGGACGCGGAAGGCGGACGCGAATCCACGAAAGACATCTCGCCGACAATTTCTCCCGCCAGCAAAGTGGCCACTTCCTTGTCGCCCATAGCTTTAATCAACACCGAGAGCTTGCCATCCAGGACGACGAATACGTCGTCTACGGCGGCGCCTTCGCGAATCAGAACCGTGCCCGAGGACATGAATTTGGCCGAGCCATTCTTGCGGAGCCATTCGATGTCGCCATCGTCCATGATGCCCATCAGATAAAGTACTTTTCGCATCGTTTTTGTTCTCCTGCGTTGCCGTCGCGAAAAACTTCAGAGCTAATCACTTAGAGGAGCTGGCGCCGGGCCAACTCGCGAAAAAGACCATTCTGGTTCGCCAATTCTTCATACGAGCCGCTCTGCACCAGCAGGCCCTTTTCGAGCACAAGAATACGATCCGCTTTGCTAATGGTGCTCAGGCGGTGAGCAATCGCAACGCGAGTCGCGCGAAGCGATTCAAGACTATGGCTTACGATTGCCTGTGTCCGGTTATCCAGCGCGCTCGTAGCTTCGTCGAACATGAAGATTCGAGGGCTCTTGGCTATCGCGCGGGCGATCAGCAGGCGCTGCCGCTGGCCGCCGGACAAATTGGTGCCGCCTTCGCTGACAAGAGTGTGCATCCCCATTGGCATTTGACGGATGTCCTCATCAAGCCCGGCCTTGCGAGCCGCTTCCCAGGCGTCATCCAAAGCAAGGTGGGACGATCCGGCGATATTGGTGAGAATGCTACCGCTCGCTAGACGAGCGCTTTGCAACACAACGCCAAGTTGGCGGCGCACCGCCTGAATGTTTAACCCAGCCAGATCCTGGCCATCATAATAAATAGCCCCCGCTTCGGTTTTTTCAAAGCCTAGAAGCAAGCGCAGCAGGCTGGATTTACCGCTGCCGGACGGGCCGACCACCGCAACAAATTGGCCCGGTCTGATCGTAAAGGAAACATCCCGGAGAACGAGAGGCATATCCGGCCGATAGCGAAAGTTGACGTGGCTGACTTCGATAGCGCCGCCCAACTCCCCGGGATCTTTGTGGGCTTCCGCGACTTCGGGCAGGGCCTCAAGAATCGGCATGGTGCGCTCATAGAGAGGGACGACGCCGAGGGCCGATTCAACGGCGGAGCTGAACTGGAGCGCCGCCGACTGAAATTGAGCGAACGCCGCCAAAAATGCAAGGAAGGCTCCGGTCGAGAAGGCGTGAACGAGTGGCTGACCCATGAGCTGCGCTGCAGAGCTAAAGATAACCGTGAGGCTGATCACTGGAAACGCGGCGTTGAAAACGGCAAGTCCGTTCGAGGCCTTCTGGGTGCGAAACGACAGGTCTTTCTGCGCGGAAAATTGTCGAGCCCAAACGGCGAAGGCACGTGGTTCCGCCCCTGAGACGCGCAGACGACCAATGTTATCGATGAATTCCAGAAGCATTCCCGAGATCTTGCCGCGCGCGCGAAAGATCTGACGCTGGTAGCGAACCTGAATGTAAACGCTGGCCGCCGAAGCAACCAAGGAAACGAGGACGAGGCCGCTGGCAATCAGAGCGAGCCCCGAATTGTAGTAGAAGAGCAGGATGCAACTGAAAACGGAAAAGACTCCGGAGAGAATTGAATTAATGGCCGAACCAGTCAGGGTGCGCAGGATGTATTCAATGCCCAGACTGCGATCGGCTAAATCTCCAGACGTGAACTGGCGGAAAAAGGGAACAGGCAGCCGCAACAGGCGATCCCAGACCGCTGCCTGGAGCGATGAGCCCGTCTTGCCCTGCAGCCTGAGCATGGCGAAGTTTCGCGTCAAGACGAATGTTGAGGCCGCGAGGGCAATCACCACCAGAAAACTGCAAAGCTGAAGCAACTGGCTCCGTAGCGCATTTGGGATGATCGAGTCAAAAATGATGCCGGTCGCAACCGGCATGAGCAGCCCCATGAGGCCGCCGCAGACGCCCATGGCGATGATGGTGAAGAGTTCTCGCCGGGTGTCGTGCATCCCAAAGGCGAGCAGGTCCCATAGAGAAAGCTTGCGACTGGGAAGGGGCCGATAAAAGGTGTAGGCAAAACCGCCAAGCGTCATCGCCACGTCGGCGTTCACACGAACGGTCCGGTGGTCAACAGGATCATATAGGCGACATGCCTTTCCGGGTGCGGGCAACAAAGCAACTGGTCGCTTGTCCGCTTCCCGAAACGCCAACATTGGACCGAGCGGGTCCGTCCACCATTCCCCTTTCAGAACCACGAGCCGGTAACGGAGCGAGGAGGCGCCAGCGATGCTCGGGATTGGGTCGTTGAGAACACCGGTGCTACGCAGCTCGGCGGGAACAATAATTTTTACACCAAGAGCCTTCCCGATGACTTCAAAAGCCAACACCAGCGGATGAGTAACGCCTGGTTCGTCGGAAGACAGCACGGAGCTTTCGTCCCGCAGAGGAGAAGCGAGCGAACGCAGAGCACCGCCAAGGATCGCTGAGTCCGACGCAACCTGATTCCGGCGCCGCTTTTGGTCGCGTTCTCCCGTCCTGGAGCGATTCAGAAGCAGGCGTTGAAATACAACGTCATGGAAAACTTGGAGGTCGTTCCAATGAGGATCGGCTCTCTGCCAATCGCTGGAATCCATCGCCACAATTCGCGTATTCGGTGCTGGCTTGAGCCAGCCATTTCTCGAGATCGGGAAGCAAGAGGACCCATCAATGGCGTTGATCTCCGCGGTATTCAAAAAGTGGGACGAGCCGTCAAGGTGTCTGATCCAAAGGATGCCGCTAACCGGCAGAAGGGGCTTGGGGTTCTCGGCGACCTCGAGAGTCATTCCCGCGGTCAGATCCTCAACAATTCTTGGCACGGCGGCAACCGAAACACTCGATCCAAGTCTCGCAATCCACTCTTCCAATATGGCGAGCGCGCCCGCCGGGATTTCGGGATGGAGATCTGGACGCGAGTGCAGTTCACTTTGCGAAAGGCAGAGCAGTTGGGTGCCCGGTATTGCTGCACCGGCGACGATCGTGCCAACTCCCGGCTGATTCATCCCAAAGACGGCACTTCCCGTTTCCACGCGCAAAAAGTGATGACGAGCGCCGGCCGGCTCGCCACCCTCGACGTCCACGAGGAACAAGTCGAGCTTGCCCGATCGCACGATCCAAACTGCGCCGGGAACGTGAATCGAGAAAGGCTCGTTCGCCCTGGGTTCGAACACCGCCCCACTTTCGCTATGTAGGTTCGTAATCATCAATGTGCCTGGATCAGTTCCAAGTATGGGCCTGGAACCGCACCCAGGGTTTCGTGAGTTCCGCGCTGCACGACCTCGCCGCGTTGCAAGACAATAATTTCGTCGCAATCCCGAATGGTGCTGAGGCGGTGCGCGACGATCAGGCACGTGCAGCCACGGCGGCGAAGGTTGTCATTAATCAGCTCTTCGACTTGTGCATCCAGAGCGCTGGTGGCTTCATCGAGGATCAGAATACGGGGCCCGCGGGCCAGCGCGCGTGCAATCTCAAGACGCTGGCGTTGTCCACCGCTAAAATTCCGGCCGCCCTCTTCGACCTGAGAATCGTAACCGCCGGGCCGTTCGACGATGTCGTCGTGTATACCCGCGTCTTTGGCAGCTTGAACGACCTGAGACTCCTCAAGTGTTGGATCCCACAGGGTGAGGTTCTGACGAACCGAACCATCCAGCAGGAAAATATCCTGGTCAACGACCGCAACGGAATCATTGAGGGTGCGCCGAAAGATCGTGTCGCGGGGCTGCCGATCGAAATAGACTTGACCCGACCAGGGTTCGTAGAGGCCGCTCACGAGTTTGGCGATGGTAGATTTTCCGCTGCCGGTCGCGCCCACCAAGGCGACGCGCCCGCCAGGCCGGATGGTGAAGCTGAGGTCTCGAATTAGAGGATCTTCCAGGCGGCTATAACCGAAGGTCACTCGGTCCACTTGGACCCAGCCTTGCAGAAGCTCGCCGGGTTCCTCCGACGATGTATCGGAACCTCGGTTGACGGCTACCGGATACCGGAGAACGTCCTCCAGTCTCGTGAGATCGCCCTCGGCCTCTTGCAGCCTGCTGCCCAGTGAGACCACTGTGTTCACCGGGTCGCTAAAATTAGACAGCAACATCTGAAACATGATCAGCATGCCGATGGTCAGAAAGCCGTCCAGGACTCGCATGCCCCCGAAGGCCAGAACCGCGATCACATTAAGCGAGGTCAAGAAGGATGGCACCGCGGCCAGAAATTGCGACGATGCTCCAAACGACTGTTCCGACGAAACGACCTTGGCCTGCAGTCCGGACCAGCGTGCGAAGAAATCCGACTCACCACCGCTGGCCTTTAAAGTCTCAATTGTTTGCAGACCGGCCATGGCAGTGCCCAACATCTTGCCGCGCTCCTGTAGTAGCCGGCGGTTGTTATCTACACGAGTGCGGCGGACATAGCGAACCGTTACGAGATTGGCGAGCGCGATAACAATGCTGAGGATGGTAAGCGCCGCGTTGTATTGAAACATGAGCGCAGCATACAAGCCCACCAGGAACATGCTTACCACGTTGGTTGCGAGTTCGCCCGAGAGTAAAGAAGCCACGCGGTCGTTAATTTCGACGCGCGATCCAATTTCACCGCCGAATCGCTGCGCAAAGAACTCCATCGGCAGATGAAGTACATGCCACAGAAACCGGCTGGAGGATGTAAGAGATAGCTTCGTTTCAAGACGCAGAAGAATATGTTGCTGCCAAAAGGTGCAAAACGCCCGGAAGGCAGCAGTCACCAGCATGATCATCAGCAAAGGCCGGAGCCACTTGGTCATGCCACCGACCAGAACATTGTCGATATACACGCGCGAAAAGGTGGCGATCACGACATTTGGCAGCACGAGAGCGAACGTAGCGAGGATGACGTAGCCGATCGCGAGCCTGCTGCCCGGCAAGCGCGCGCCCAATAGACGGAGCAAAGTGCGCTTCTCACCACCTCTTTGAAACTCGGGCGTGCGTTCGAAAGTGAGAACCACCCCGGTGAAGGACTGATCGAACTCTTCGTCACTGACCGTACGAGGGCCCACAGCGGGATCGTTCAGGTAGACCTTGCCTCGGCCAAAACCCTCCACCACCAGGAAGTGATTGAAATTCCAGAACACGATGAACGGAAAGCGCATCGACCGGAGTTCCTCAGGCTCCTTTTTGAGGCCTCTCGCTGTCAGACCGTAGCGACGTGCCGCTTTGACGACGTTGCTGGCTTTTGTTCCGTCTCGCGACACTCCACAAGCTATGCGGAGTTCCTCGAGCGGGACACTCCGCCCGAAATAAGCCAAGATGATCGACAGCGCCGCCGCGCCGCACTCGACGGCCTCCATCTGCAGAACGGTAGGTGTCCGGACGCGACGCGACGCACAGGGACGCCACTTACTCCAGACGCCGGCCAGAACAGAAAGGGCGATGCTTTTCATCGGGTGTCAATTCACGCCGAGGGTTTTTCGCAACGAGGGAAGCAGCAGCGTAATCGGTTTTTGCCATCGGGTGATGACTTCCGCCGTGCAAAGCGTGCCGCCGGAAAGAAGGAGGTTGGGTCCCTTTGAGGAGGACCATTGGTATCCACTGGGGGTTTGTGGATTTCTCTGCATGTCTACTTGCAGCCCAATGACCGGACCACCATTAGTGAGCGCCTTGACCAGCACTTCGTTTTCGAAATTTCGCATCAGTTCGGCAGGGGTGTCGGGAAAGTCCGAGACATACGTCACGCGTCCCTTTATATATCCGAATTCCTCTGGTTTGACCGTGGACGGGGCGATGTTCACCTCCATCCCGGTTCTGACATCCTTGGCCTGAGCCGCCGGAAGATAAAGCAAAACGTCGAGGTCCTGCACGTTTGGCTGAATGCTGAGAATGGGATCGCCCGCGGCGACGGTAGCGCCTGCGGAAACCTTGACTTCGAGTACTTCACCGCCATAAGGAGTAACCACGTTTCCCGCGATTTCCAGGTCTTTTTCCACTGCACTCAGGTTGCGCTCGAGGTCCTGTACCGCCAGTTGGTGTTGTGAGTCGTCTCGCTTCACTTTTGCGCGCGCCCCAAACTCCGACGCTTTGAGTTCTTGCATGTTGGCCCGCAGGCTTGCGATGCGATCTTCGATGGAGTTCAGGTTCTGTTGAGCCTCGATGGGTTTTAACTTGGTGACAATTCCCTGGGCGAATAATTCGTTCTGGACGGCGACCTGCTCCCTTGCGAGATTGGCCTGCTCCTCAAGGTGTACGATTTCGCCCTCGGCATTGGCAATCTTGCGTTCGATCGACACGGCTTCAAGGTTCGCTTGCTCCTCGGAAAGGGCGTGAGAGCGCTCGCGGTCGCGGCGAGCCTGCGCCAGCGTTTGTTCTACATTCTTGTGCTTCTCCACGATCGCCGGTTGTGCCACCGCGGCTACGATTTGGCCGGCGCTAATCTTGTCGCCTACCTTGACTCGGAGATCAGCGACGATACCGGATCCCGCGGCCGTAACATTCAGAACCCCGCCCTTACGCACAATGACGCCAGGCCCGCTGATGACAGAGGGGATGCGGCCCACATAACTCCAGATAAGGCCAAGGACGATCAGCGCAAAGATGGCCACCTGCGCGACCCAAGCCTTCGTGTCCGTGACTCTCAAAAGCCGGTCCAACTCATCCGGAGAAGAGAGGCGCTGGAGCGACACCTCGCGAAAAATCTTGCGGTCCATAGGCAACCGGCTGAATAACTCTGTTTACGTGATGCCTTGCGGGGAAAACTGGGGCCAACTCTAGTATCTGCCAGCAGCGATGTCAATAAATCCGAGACCTGAGGTCGGTCATCGGTTTGGCGCGATCCGAGACACGCAGGCTGCTCTCTTGAAGGGGCGCTTCGCACCGCACACGCAACCCTTGGTCGCCCAGACCAGTAGACCGCTTCGAGCCTAACCACACGCCCGCCTGATTATAGGGAATTACTACAGTAGGGAAATACTTCTATCCGAATAGATAGAGCTCCTATCCGAATGGCTAGAGCTACACTGTTTCTGCGCTCCGACGAGAACGCCCAATCAAGGACCGTGCTAACCCATTCTTTACTTTGAATGGCGCGGCTGCCTTTCGCAATCGTGGACATTGCTAGTCACCCAAGCTTTCAGATCGTCAAATATAACCATTCCCTTGGATAACTTAACGGCATTTCCAGCAAACCGCTCCTCGCCTTAAGCGCTGAGATTCTCTCCGCGCGATGCAACTCACTTTATAAAAAGTTTATCTTAAGCGCGCTCGCCACTGCTTGCGAGTGCCTCCTCTTTGCTTCAACGTTTGGCACTTCGCCTGCCTTCATTCAAAACGTTGTCGGGTTGCCTGAAAAGTGATAGGGTTCGCCCCAACGAGGGAGTTGACCCGCAACGCCCCACCAAAAACTGAAAGGAGTAAAAATGGCCATTGATATAGTTCGTGCTTGGAAAGACCCCGAATATCGCAAGAGCCTGACCCCGGCGGAATTGGCTAGCTTGCCCGCCAGTCCCGCAGGCATCGGCGATCTTAGCGACGACGAGCTGTCCCGCATCGCGGGAGGCATGCCCGACTTCGGTACCATAACTGGCGGTCCAGGTATTTGTAGTGGTGCGCATCAAGGTGCCTGCGTTCCCCCACCTCCGCCAGCGCCAAGACGCCTCGAGTAGGCGCCAAACGCGTTCGACTTAGTGTTGGTGACGCAAAACCCCTTCGTGCACGGCATCTAGCAGGCCACTTGAAAGCGCGAAACACTACCAATTCCTACGCACCACCCATCAACCACCGCACCGACGCCAGACGTATTACCTTGTGCGCCGCGGGATTTCCTCCCGCGACGCATGTTGTTGCTAAGGGCCTCGCAGCCGTTTTCGATACGCTAGGCCAGCGGTGGGCGCGACGGTGGTCACCTCTTTACTTTGTGCATTCGTCGAAATTCCGAGATGCTGCTGTGGGGAAGTATTCTTCCGTGGACGAGGCGCGGGCCACGCGGCAATTCCGATTGTCTAAGGTCTCGTCGCTGTATGCCACAAAAAGCTGTCGCTCCAGCATCGGGTCTGATCGAATATCTATACTCTGCGCTTTCGGTGGCGGAGCGGACCTTGTGTCTGAGGCAAGCGCCAGAGGGCTGGATCAGATTGAATTCAGATGCCAGCCGTGCGGCCACTTCTCTGGATCGCTGGAAATCGCAAACCCCATTCGGGGCAGGGGCTTCCCTCGAAAAGCGGCTTCAGCTGAACGGCCTGACCGAGGAAGACCTACTGGCGATACTCTCGCTCCCACCGGAAGCCTACTCGGAGCTCTTCGCGTCGGCCCCCGATTGGGTCCGGGAACTGGAACGCCTCTATCTCACACCACGCTCTTTCGACGATGAGCCAGAGTTTTTCCCTTACGCCGGACAGGGAACCAACGGGTTCCTGTGGTTCGCCTACCCGCTGATTCAGGAAGGGTTGTTCCGGTTTCGAGAGCGGGCCGCCCGGCTTCCGGCGAAGGACGTTCCGTTCGACAAGGTGACTGCCGAGCGCCTGGTTCTTCCGCACCTGTTACGGACTCTCACACGTGCGCTGGAGCCGGTGATGGCTCTGGAGGTCAACGTCGCGCGCCTGCGAGGAGTACTGAAGGGCGAAAGCCCGGAAGCTCGGTTCCACGGTTTCTGCGACCGTCTCCGCCACACCGAGGTCCGGTTGTCGATCGCACGCGAGTATCCGGTCCTGTTGCGTTCACTTTACATCGCGACCGTGAACTGGCTCGATTCAAGTCTGGAGCTCCTGGAGCGATTGGCGAACGATTCGGATCTGATCCGGAAGCGCCTGGCTGGTGGCGAAGAGATAGGCAATCTTACATCCATCGCAGCCGGAGCGGGCGACACTCATCGCTGCGGCCGGACGGTCGCGGTTCTCGAGTTTTCCAGCGGCTTCAAAGTTGTGTACAAGCCACACAGCCAAGCGGTCGACGTTCATTTCGGCGAGTTTCTCCAATGGGTGAATCACGCTGGCTTCGAAACTCCGTTTCGCATTCTGAAAATCATCGACCGGGGCCGCTACGGGTGGTCCGAATTTGTGACTCACCAGCCTTGTTTCAGCCACGGCGAGGTGCAGCGGTTCTACCAGAGGCTCGGAGGGTACTTGGCTGCCTTCTATGCCACCAGGGCTAGGGACATGCATTTCGAGAATCTGCTCGCCGCCGGGGAATTTCCGGTGCCGGTGGACCTGGAAACCCTATTTCATGTTCCCGTGGTTCCGGAAAAAGACGATCCCGCGCTCCATGCATTCCACTCATCCGTCCTGCAAGTGCAGTTGCTTCCCCAGCGAATTTGCCAGTCAGAGAACGACGAGGGCCTCGACATGAGCGGGTTCGGCGCCCGGAGCGGTCAACATCTTCCGGTCGGGAAGGGGTCATCCTGGGAAGGGGCGGGAACCGACGAAATTCGGCTGGTCCACAACAAAGCGGTGCAGATCGAGGTGGTGGGGAACCGTCCGAAACTCGATGGCCAGGACGTCGCCGCCGAAGACTATGTCGAAGCCTTTGTCACGGGGTTTCGATGGATTTACCGTCTTATTCAAAAGCACCGTGACGAGATCCAGGCGACCGGAGGGATACTCGACCGCTTCGGGGAGGATGAGGTTCGCTTTGTCCCGCGACCCACCGCCGCCTACGCCGTTTTGCTCAGTACTTGCCAGCATCCCGATCGGGTGAGAAACGCCATCGACCGCGATCGGCTGCTCGACAGTCTATGGTTAGGCGCCTCTCCGCAGACTCACCTCATCCCGCTCATCCCAGCGGAACTGAGGGACTTGCAAAGGGGCGATGTGCCGGTGTTTACTTCCCGTCCCAATTCGCGTGACCTGTGGACTAGCGAAGGCGAGCGCATCCCGGAGGTCTTCGAGAAATCGGCCATGGCACTGGTTCGGGAGGGGCTCAACCGCCTGGGCGACGAGGACCTTGCACGACAGGAAAGTCTCATCCGCACCGCTATCGCATCGGCAGGTGAGGGCGGCCAGTCACGCGGCTACGCTCCGGCTCCGCGCAAGCCACGCTTCGCAGAACAAGGCGACGCGGTTGGTCTGGCGCGCGCGGTTGGAGACATGCTCTGCCAGGATGTTCTGGAAAACGAATTCTGCGCCAGCTGGATCGGTCTCACACCCGTGGGAGCACGCGAGCGCTCCGCGTCGCTCCAGCCCCTGAGTTTAGCCTTGTACAACGGCCTTCCGGGATGTTCGTTGTTTCTGGCATACCTGGCAGCGGTAACCGGAGACAAATCGTATGAACGGATAGCGAGAAAAACGCTCACCCTGATTCGAAGGCGTCTCGATCGCGACCGAGCGGGCGGCCTGCCGGTCCGGAGCTTAGGAGCATTCGCGGGTGTGGGAGGCATCATCTATACGCTGGTACATTTGGCGGTGCTTTGGGAGGACGCCTCACTGAATGAGGAAGCGAAAGCGCTGGCGACGGACGTGCCCATTTTGAGCAAAACGGATAAGTCCCTCGACGTGATAGGCGGTTCGGCCGGTGCGATCGCCGCGCTCGAGGTTCTGAACAGAATCAGCGCCAGCGAACATCTGTTGAATGCTGCAATACTTTGCGGCGAACGGCTCTTGCTACAGCAGCAGCAAAGCGGGGGATGGAAAACCGAGATAGAGTCAAGCCAGCCGCTGACCGGATTCTCCCATGGCGCCGCCGGAATCGCTTGGGCGCTGCTCAAGCTCGCGGCGTGGAGCGGGGACGCGCGTTTCCGCGGATCGGCCGAATCGGCAATCGCTTACGAGCGGAGCACTTTCGTAACAGTGGAAGCCAATTGGCCGGATTACCGCTGCCTGCCCGGAGAAGATCAGTCCGACCCCGGGTTCATGGTCGCCTGGTGCCACGGCGCACCCGGAATCGGTTTGGCGCGCCTCGACAACCTGCACTATATGGACGACCGCCAGACGCGTGAGGAGATTCAAATCGCGCTCAGGAAAACAGTTGGATCGGACTCGGGGATGAACCACTGCCTCTGTCACGGCGACCTCGGCAATTTGGAGATTCTGCTTTACGCGGCCCAGCGGCTAGATGATTCCCGGTGGAGTGCTGCTGGGAATCGGCTGGCCTCTGAGACCATGGCAGGGATCGCCGAGCGCGGACCGCTCTGCGGCACACGGACTTCGCTGGCGTCGCCGGGGCTGATGGCTGGCTTGGCTGGGATTGGCTACGGTTTGCTGCGGCTGGCCTGCTCAGAACGAGTTCCCTCGGTGCTGGTTCTGGCGCCGCCTGCGACGCTCTGACGCACCGATCGCCACGTTATTCTCTGGAAGATGCTGCCTTTTCTGGACTCACACTCGTCCCATCTGGCGAGACTGTCAGCGACACGATAACGACTTCATCTCGCAGCGCATTCTGACCACCAACTCGCGTCGATAGCTCAGAGCCCTAGACCGTTGGCGGTGGGTTCCGATCGAGATACTTAACGAGCAGGACATCGTTGCCCTTCTCATTGTAAATCAGCTCATCGACGAGTTTTTTTGCCATCAGAATGCCGAAACCCCCGGGTCGCATACCCCGTTCATCGCGAACCGCCGCGTGGCTAAACAGATCCTCGGGCGAGTTGCTGACGGCTGCGTGGCGAAGTTCTTCAAGCGAGAAACCCTCGCCGTTATCCTTCACCCGGCAGGCTATGGCTCGGCGAGTGCGGATGAACGAAATTTCCACATGTTGACTGGGATCAAAATGTCCGCCATGTTCCATGGCATTGATCAGAATTTCCTTGAAAGCGAATATGACGTGGTCCTTCTCCGCCTCGGGGATGCTCGGGTCCCGAATTCCTTGCAGAAATTGCACCAGACGGTTTGCCGTACCGAGATCACATCGGGCCGTCAAGCTGATCCATGAAGGCGTCGCAGAAAGCACTTCTATGCCGTCGTCCCAACAGGGCTCGGCCATCGCCGCACGCACCATTATGGCCAGTTCCGAAGCCTCGAAAGGTGCCGAGAAATAACTAAAGGCCCCCTCGCGCATAGCAGCGATGACGTCTCCGGGAGTCCATTCGTCGGTAAGGATAATCAGGCGGAGATGCGGGCGAGCACTCCGGATCTTGCGAAGTATTTCAACATCATCCGGGCCGCGGCTCTTCCGCCCGGTGATGATCAAGTCGAATGGCTCGGTCCTTGCAAGAGGGAGGATATCCTGATTGTCCGCGACGCGCTGAATGCTCCAACCCTCGCTGACCAAAACATTGGTAAGCAGTTCATCGATGTCGTCGCCGGAAGCCACCACGAGCGCGGTCTTAAGCGGAGTGGGAGCAACTGCATTACAGGGGGTAGTCATTGATGATCCCGCCTATCTCGTTGGCATGTAAAAGCCCGCGAGTTCACGTCCTCAAGATGTTGCCGAGTAACCGCGCGGCCGGAAGCTCGCCAGCGCTTGGTCCTCATCCTCAAAGCTCGGAATCGTCGTTACCAGGCGAAACAGCGTCAGCACTTCCAATACCCGGCCGCGTGGGCACAGTAGCTTTAGATCGCCATCCTGCCGTTTGAGAGAGACATACGTGTCTACGATCACCCCGACGCCGGAACTGTCCACTTGCGTGAGTTTCGCGAGATTCAACAATAGCCTGCGCTTGCCGTCGGTAACCAACTTCTGAAGACAATTGCTCAGCAACTCGCTCTCGCCGCCGTCGATCGTCGATCTTCCCCGAAGGTCCACTATGGTGACGTCGGCGGATTCCCGGATTGAGATTTGAAGGCTCACCATGCCTCTTGGGTCAAGCTCTCGCCCCGGCGCCGGGGAACCTTATCATTATATTGTAAGCGCACCCGCGCTGCCTCACCTTTGCTTCAAGTCGAACGCTGTCCCTCGACCACCGGACCTACCCCAACCCCGTTGCTGTGCCTTTCATCTGGCAAATACGAAAATCAATTGATAGCATCCTGTGCATGCGCAAACTACTCTTAGTGGCATTGAGTTTTTTCGCGGCGCTCCCGCCGGTCTTCGCCACCGATTTCCCGACCAAAAAATATTTGAATCTGGCGTCGATCAAAATCATGGTTGCCGCCGCCGAAGCGGAAGCCCAGAAGCGAAACGTCGAGGTGACGATCTGCGTCGTCGACGACAGCGGCAACCTCCTTTTTCTCGAAAAGGCGGACGGCGCGTCGTTCGGCACCATCCAATTCGCGCAGAAGAAGGCGCGGCACGCCGCAGCTTATGGCTCTCCGTCCAAAGATGCGGCTGACAACGTGAAGAAGGGAAACGTTGAGGCCCTGGCGTTCCCGGACTATTTCCCGAACCAAGGCGGTCTTCCGATCAAGGTGGACGGCAAAACGATCGGCGGCATGGCCGCCAGCGGTGCCAAGTCCGAAATTGACGAAGCGATCGTACAGGCCGGCCTCGACGCTCTCTTCAAGAAGTAGCTTCGCGGGCATCACCGTTCCGACGTTGCAACGAATTTCAACTTCCGAGGCCTGACTCATCCCGGGTCCGCCCCGATTCCACGGCAATTGAGCCGGTACCCCTAGTCCTAGGAACTTACTAACTTGTCAGCTACATCCTCAGCTGCATCTTGCATTTGTGAGGCGACAAATCATAATTGAGTTATTCTGGTGTCTTAGACCGCCAGCCCATGCAATGCCCTCTCTGTCAAGCCGATAACCCGCCTACCGCGGAGCACTGCACGAAGTGCAGCACCCCGTTGCCATTGGCGGACATGACCCTTTCCCCGACCGCGATGGGCACCGCCGTCAGCACCCAAGCGTGGTCGGTGGCGGTCACGCCGCGGCCCTCGAGCGAAGCTGCGGCGAAAGGGCAGCTTGAGCCCGGAACCCTTCTCGCGGAACGTTTCGAGATTCTTCAACTGCTTGGCCAAGGCGGCATGGGCGCGGTCTATAAGGCGCGCGATACCGAATTGGAACGACTCGTAGCGCTAAAACTCATACGCCCCGAGCTCGCCAGCCACCCCGAAATTCTGCGCCGCTTCAAACAAGAGCTGATCCTGGCCCGCGAAGTAACGCATCGCAACGTGATCCGCATTTTCGATCTGGGGCAGGCCCAGGGAATCAAGTTCATCACCATGGAGTACGTGGAGGGGCGCGACCTCAAGGGCTTGATCCATGAAAAAGGGAAGTTCACCGCGGAGGAAGCGGTTCCCATCGTGCTCCAAATCGCCGCCGCGCTCGAAGCCGCGCACACTGCGGGCGTCGTTCACCGGGATCTAAAACCGCAGAATGTGATGTCCGACAAGGACGGCCGCGTCTACGTCATGGATTTTGGCATCGCGCGTTCGCTGGAGCATCAGGGAATGACACAGACCGGCGCGCTGATGGGCACGCCTGAGTACATGTCGCCCGAGCAAGCCAAAGGCGAAAAGGTCGACGCCCGCTCGGATCTCTTCGCGCTCGGCATCATCTTCTACGAAATGCTGACGGGCATCTCGCCATTCAAAGCCGAAACCGCGATGGCCATGATGTTCAAGCGCACCCAGGAGCGCGCCACTCCTCTGTCGCAGCTCAATCTCGGTGTACCACCCGTGATCAGCGACATCGTTTCCAAATGTTTGGAAACCAAAGCCGAAGAACGCTATCAGTCCGCTCGCGAAGTCATCACCGACTTGGAGGCCTGGAAGGGTGGCGTTCCGCACAGCACCATCGTGCCGACTTCGCGCCGCATTCGCTATGCTCCGTCCTATCAGAAATGGCTGGTAGTCGGCGGCGCTGTCGTGCTGTTGACCGGTGGCGTCTACGTGTTTCGCGAAAAATTTACGTTACGCCCTTCTGGGTCATCGGCAGCCCCGGCGCAAGCCCTCTCCCTGGCGATCTTGCCGTTTCGCAACACCTCGAACGATCCCTCTCTCGACTGGATCGGCGCCACGCTCTCGGACATGTTGAGCACCGACGTCGGCCAATCGGCGCGCCTGCGCACGGTTTCCTCCGATCGCCTCCACCAAATCCTGAAGGATCTTCGCATTCCTCCCAATTCCGACTTTGATCCCGACGCCCTGCGCCATCTTCAGGAGTTCTCCAACGCCGACATACTGGTCTCCGGCACGTTTGCCAAATTCGGCGATCAGATTCGCATCGATGCCATTCTCCATGATTACCGCCACGATCGTCAGGTTCCTCTGAAAATCGAGGCCCCCAACGAAAAAGCGATTCCCGCGACGGTCGACCAGTTTGCCGACCTGATTCGCAAAAACCTCGCCGTCTCCTCCGACGTCCTCCAGGAATTGAAAGCCAGTTCCTTCCAGCCCATCTCACAGTCGGTCACAGCACTCCGCGACTACAACCAAGGCCTGCAGTTGGTGCGCGACGGCAAGAATCTCGACGCCATCAAGGCTCTGCAAGACGCCGTTAAAGAGGACCCTCAGTTTGCTCTGGCTTACTCGCGGCTCGCGGAAGCTAACGCGACGCTGGGTTATGACACCGATGCGGAGAAATATTCACGCCAGGCCATGGATCTGAGGCAGCAGCTCCCTATCGCCGAGAAATACTTGATCGAAGCTAGTCATGCCAAGGTGATGAAGGACGACAAGAAGGCCATCGAGGCATACGAGAACTTGGCTAAGACCTTGTCGGATAGCGGCGACGTCGAAGAACCCCTCGGCGCGCTCTACATGGAAATCGGGGATTACGACAAGGCGCGCGCGCAATTTGCCAAAATTCTTTCGTCGGACCCGAAGAACATCAAGGCGCTTTGGCAGATGGGCATGGTCGAGATCAAGAAGGAAAACCCGCAAGGCGCGCTGGATCCCTTGAACAAGGGCATCAGCTTGGCCGTGCAGGTGGACAACAAGGAGCAGAAGGCGCAACTCCTTCAGGCGCTCGGGATTGCCTACCGCCTGATGAACAAGCCCGAGGAAGCCATCAAGAGTTTCAACGACTCGATGGAGATCAATCGCGCGTTGGGATTCAAGCGCCTGCTGGCTAACAACTTGGAACAGATGGGGCAGGCTCAGGACTCGCTTGGGAAACCCGATCAGGCGCTCGCCAGCATGGCCGAAGCGTTGAAGATTCAGAGGGAAATCGGCGCGAAAAAAGAGTTGGGTGACACGCTCCTTTCTATGGGGGTGGTATATTACGAGCAAAGTCACTACGACAAAGCGCTGGAATCCTACAAAGCTTCCCTCCAGATTCAACGCGAGATTGGCGACCAGAAAGACGAGTCTTTGTGTCTGAACAATATTGGAGCCGCCTATCTCGCCAAGGGCGACAACGATAACGCCTTTACCTATCTGCAGCAGTCTTTGCAGCTTCGCGAGAAATTGAATATCCCGCGCGATATTGCCGACAGCCTCGATGGGCTGGGGCAAACCTACAGGGCCACGGGGCAATACGATCAGGCTCTCGCGTCGTTCCTCAAGGCCATGGACCTCTACCGCAAAATCGGAGACGAGCGCAGCGCGGCCGGAGAATCGCACCAGATGGGTTTGGTGTTCGGATATCAGGGGCGCGTTGGGGCAGCGGTCAGCTCATTGCAGGACACTGTCAAACCGATTCAGGGCCTCAGTGAGCGAGACCCGGATATCGCCCTGGCCTGGAATGATCTGGGAGATGCTCTGGCGAGAGCCGGGCGGGGCGCAGAGGCCGGAAAGCCGCTGGAAGATGCCTTGGGAATGGCCCAGGATTTCAAGAGCGACGGTTTGCTGTCTCAGGTCTTCAACTCGCAGGGTAACGTGAAATTTTTTGCGGGCGACTACGCCGGTGCGAAGGCTCTGTATGATCAGGCGTTGCGCCTGGCGTCGAAAGGGACGTCGCGCGACAACATTCTGATCCCCAAACTGAACCTCGCCAAGGTCGCTATTGCCGAAGGCCGTTCGCAGTCGGTCATCAACGATTTGCGGGCATTGTCTCAGGAGGCCGATCGTCTGGGGAGGAAGAATCTGGCTCTGGAGAGCTCCGTCGACATGGCTGCGGCGATGGTAAACGCCAAGGATTACATCCATGCCCGTCAGGAACTGGAGCGTGTGTTGGGCATCAGTGAAAAGCTAGGAGCCCGCCTGCAGACCGCGAGAATTCACTACCTACTGGGCACCATCACCCGATTGACGGAGCCCAATGGCGCTGCCGCCCGCCAGTATTCCCATGCTCTCAGGCAGTTGGACGATATCAAGAAAGAAGCTGGGGCGGAGCACGTGCTGGATCGAGTGGACCTCAAGGCGATTTACGACGACGCAACGCACTGGTCGCAGGGAGCAAAAGGCTAGCTGGCGTCCCGAAAACGGGGAAAGAAGTTGCCCGCTGCAGGAGTTGAAGCCCAGCCTGTTTTGTAGCGTACATGCGAGAATTTTCGAAGGGGTAAACGGCCCTCTGCGCGTCGTAGATGACAGAGGAAGGTGAAGATCTGCGCAGGCCTCCGCAGATTAGCTTCTAATAAACTTACTTGGCACAGATGAAAGGGCGCCCTCTCTCCCCTTTTACGGGGAGAGAGGGCGCTCTCAGGTCAACGTCTTTGTTACTTGGTTATATTGAGCACTTCGGAGTAGACGAAGTCCGTAGTGCCTTTGTTGGAGGTCGTTGTGGTTAATGTGTAGGCGCCGGTGCAGCCAGTCTTTGGAATGGAGAATGGGCCAAGGGTGAAGCTAAGGGCCTTGCTCAACGGCGGTATCGGCAGTGTAAGTTGGTTCACCAACGTGAGAGATTGATTTTTGCAACTCGCCCCCAACGGCCCGCTCAAAACCACACTGACGGTTATGGCTTGGAAGCTACTCGTACAATTGGTTACCGAGCCCGTGAGGGTGAAATTTTGGCCGCGGACCAAGTTTGTCGGATTGATAGTGTTCGTCGCGTACATGCAGGAGACCGAATAGCTAACGTTTTTGGCCGTCGCCATGTTCCCAACGTTGTCGCCACTCGTCACGGTGAAGGTCTTGGAAGTTAATATTCCACCCGTCGGTTTCGTATCAAGAGGACTACTCGACCCGGCGCAAGTCTTAACCCCGGAACCCCCATTCGGCCCGCCATCGGTACAGCTGAAGGAAGGCGCAACAGATGCGTTGGCCGGGTAGATGGCGCCCGCGCTGGGTACAGTAATGCTGATCGAGGGCGGTGTGTCGTCAGCAGTGAACGCCAGCGACTTGTACTTGGTCACCCAAGTGGAGCCAGGCTGAAACGCATACTGGCGTTCCGCTGTTCGCGTGCAATCTTCCGTCTCGTAGAAGAGATTATAGGCTCCCTCCATGAGGGTCCCCAGATTGGCATTCACCGGGAAGGAGTACGCGGGATCGGCTGGCAAAATTCTGGCTGAATTCGCCGTCGGGTCAAGGACGCCTGGACAGGTCGAACCACCAGAGACTCCGTTAGAGATTACAGTGTTCGACGCTGTCTCCGCATTCGAGCTGAAAACAACTGTTCCTTGCGGCGGGTTCGGCGGAAAAGTGAATGGAGGCAGAGTGGGATCGGGCGGCGCCGACGAGGCCGGCAGATTTAGATAGGCCACGTAGTCAATCGGCGAAGGATAAAAACCGGTGGGATTGGGACTGGGCGTTGTGGGCGGCGTCGCCGTGAGAGTCATCTGGACTGGGTTGTTCCCATTGACCCAGTTAACGCCGTTCACGTTCACAACTCCCGTAGGAGACGTGTGAGGCGGGAGGATGCCCGTCACGTAGTAATAGAAAGAGTTGCTGCTGCCGTGCACCGTCTTGCTTTCGCCCGGCCCGGTGAAAGACTTGGAGCCGTTGGATGGGCAGGGAAGACTTGCGAACGGTGCGGAGAAAGGACAAGCCTGGCTGTCGTTCAGAGACACAACTCCGGGATCTCCAATGATGTTCAGGTCCGTAATCGTTGTAACCGGATCGTAATTGTCTGCGAGTAGCACGTCCTGTACACCCGGATCAAAGGGACAATTAGCGCCCGTTGGAGCTTGCATGCTCATGGGGGTTTGGCAGACCTCGCGTTTTGGGGCGCAGTTGCCAGCGGCAGCGCTCAGAGAAATACAAGTTGCGGTTGCCAGGGGCGAGTTGGCCCAGAGCGAGTTAGGCGCGTTTGGGGGCACAGAAAAAGACGAGATGATGGGAATCACACCCTGATTCTGCAAGTTTTGAGAAGTCGGGAAGATAGCCGTTACAACATCCAAAGTCCCCTCGTTTGGATTGAAGGCAAATGTCTGAGGGGTCCCTGGGGTTACCGGGGTCCCGACGATCGTCTGGCCCGCGCCGACCGCACTCAACTCCTGGTCCGCATTCCCCGAATGAACGGCCTCCGTGCTTGCACCGAAGGCGTAGAACTGATAAGCCGTAGAGAAGTTGAATGTCGCTATATATCCTATTGCACAAGGCGTGTTTGTTCCTGAACATCCGGCGGGTAGGCCCACGGTCTGGGGCGTCAAGACATTGTTGACGCTGGTGGGCGCCGTGCCAGTGAATGCGCTCAACGTGAACGGTTCGCCGTCGCCGCTCACACTCGTCGCATCGAACAGCAGTGTCCAGGTCAAGCCGTCGTTGCTGCCTGCGATCGCATATTGATAGCCATCGTAGGCGCTCCCGACGTGATCGATGTTCGGAAAAACCACAATCGTCGATACCGGGCTTGAGAAGCTCGCTTCGATCCAATTGTTGTTGGTAGACAGTCCAGTGCCGGTGAGCGTGCCGTCGAAGATACGGCAACCTGTCGTTATCAATTCGGACGAGGTTGGGGTAAATGTGGAACCCTCGCAACCTTGAATGCCGTCGTACTGACTGAAAGTCGCATAACTGACGATGCTCGACGTAAAGTGAGTTATGTCAGGATCGTTGGTATAGGTTTGCGCTTTGGCCGATTGTGTCGTGAGCGCCAGACAACAGAGTAGTCCCACCAGTGCGACCAAGCGCACATTCATCTTCCATGCCTTCATATGCAGCCTCCTAAGGGCGCATCAAAATAGTTTGGGGCAACACAACTCTGCGGGGCCGAAACTGAGTGCACGTGCCGTCTTCGAAGGTACAGGGGACTTGCGCCTTGCTCCGACCAGAGCACCAATGCGCCGGAATTGTCCTGTCGATGTACCAATGTTGTCAAGAAGAAAGCCGTCCTAGGAGTACTACCGAGCGGGACGTCGCCACCGCGAGCCCGACTGCTGGGCTCCCACTTCAGGGCAGACCTCTCGCCAGATCGAACTCGCTGAGACTCCTCAAGCATTTGCAGGGCCGCAGCTGTGGGCACATTCGCGCCAAAGGTCTCTCGCTAAAACGCAGTCGCTTGGTGAACCGGAACTCTCTCACAATCAAGGACATCACGCACGCTGCGAGAGTGGCACGCCCGTGCCGTATTCCACCCGGATTCCGTCGGGCGTCTCCAAAAATCTATCCTTTTCGCTAGCCTGCGTATCCGGTTGGATAGCATTCAGCTTTCGTCGAATCCCAACCAGATGCTGCTATACTTGGAGGGTTATGCTGTCCATCAATAATATCTCCATGCGTTTCGGTCCCCGCGTCCTCTTCGAGGACGTCACCACCACCTTCATGGCGGGCCGCCGCTACGCCATCACCGGCCCCAACGGCGCCGGGAAATCCACCCTGATGAAGATCCTCACCGGTGAGCTCGAGCCCACCAAAGGCTCCGTCACCCGACCCAAAAAACTAGGCATCCTCCGCCAGGATCAATTCGCCTTCGACGAATTCCGCGTCATCGACGCTGTCATCATGGGCAACTCCGCCCTCTGGAAAGCCCTGCAGGAGCGCGACGCCCTCTACGCTAAGCCGCACGAAGTCCTCACCGACGCCGACGGCATGCGCCTTGGCGAACTCGAAGGCATCGTGGGCGAAGAAGGCGGCTACACCGCCGAATCCGACGCCGGTGCCCTCCTCGACGGCCTGGGCATCGAAATCGAACTCCACGAGCGCAAAATGAGCGAGCTCCAGGGCGGCCAAAAAGTTCGCGTCCTGCTAGCCCAAGCCCTCTTCGGCAACCCCACCGCCCTCCTGCTCGATGAGCCCACGAACAACCTCGACCTGGATTCCGTCCACTGGCTCCAAAAATATCTGACCGACTACGAAGGCGTCCTGATCGTCATCTCCCACGATCGCCATTTTTTAAACTCCGTCTGCACCCACACCGCCGACATCGACTACGAAACCGTCATCATGTACGTGGGCGGCTACGATGAAATGGTGGTCGCGAAAACGCAAATCCGCTCCCGCATCGAATCCGAAAACGCCCAGCGCGAAAAGAAAATCGCCCAGCTCAACGACTTCATCGCCCGCTTCTCCGCAGGCACGCGCAGCGCACAAGCAACTTCGCGCAAAAAAGAAGTCGAGCGCCTGGCCACGTCCGAACTAGCCCGCTCCAACATTCAACGCCCCTACATTAAATTCGACATGAAGCGTAATTCCGGCCGCCACCCGCTGGAAATAAAAAGTGTAGAAAAATCCTACGACACGCTAAAGGTGATTCCGAAGTTCACCGCCAGCGTAACCCGCGGCGAAAAAATCGCGCTGATGGGCCGCAACGGCACCGGCAAAACCACGCTTCTGAAATCCCTGATCCGCAACGCCACCGGTTTCATCGACGACGACGACAAGCAATTTCCCATCAACGGTGGCCAGGTCGTCTGGGGCCACGAAGTAACCGTCGGCTACTTCGCGCAAGACCACACCGACTCCTTCACCAAAGACAACACCACTTCGATCGACTGGCTCTGGCAATTCGACCCCAGCGCCAACCAGCAAGAACTCCGCGGCCTGATGGGCCAAATGCTCTTCAGCGGCGACGACGCCCTGAAGCCCACCCGCGCTCTCTCCGGCGGTGAAACCGCCCGCCTGATTTTCTGCCGCCTGATGCTGCAAAAACCAAATTTCCTAGTCCTGGACGAACCCACCAACCACCTCGACCTCGAATCCATCAACGCCCTTAACATCGCCCTCCAGCGCTACGACGGCACTGTCCTCCTGGTTACCCACGACCACGATGTAATCGACGAAGTAGCCACCCGCATCTGGCACTTCCACAACGCCAAAATCGACGACTTCAAAGGCCCCTACGAAGAGTTCGTAGCCTACGCCGAAGAAAAAGCCTCCTAGCCCCCTTAGGCAATCCTGCGCACTTTGTTGGAGCAAGCAGCGAAATTGGGTGCCGCACCCTTGGGTTCTAAGGGTGCGGTTTTCCGCTCGTACTTCCGTGCCCGCAAAACTAGTGCCCGAAGCCGCCCCTCCACTCCGGAACGAGCGAATAAAAAACACGCCGGCCGCGCTGATCATCGAGAAGATCACAACACGACCTTCCTCGGGAACGCAGAAGGATGCGGAGGGTGCCCAGGTTTCGGTCTTTGAAACCTGGGTCTTGAGTTGCCGTTTCCTTTCTTGCGCATTGCGGCGCAGCCTGGCAGCGTGCCTGTCACGCGCTCCTGAACTGTCTTGACGTCGACCTGCAACCCCTGTACGCTTCCGCACACCAAAGCATTCGTTCCTCACCAGGCCCCAAGAAATCGTGCAGGAAACTTTCTAAGGAGAAAAAAAATGAAGCGTGTGTCTTTAATCTTGGCTGTCGTTGTGCTCTGTCTAGGAGTCCCCACCTTGATGCTGGGCCAGGACAATCCCAACATCGGCACGTGGAAGCTCAATGCCGAAAAATCAAAATACACCGGCATGAAAGGACCAACCAGCCTGACGCGCACCGTAGCGGCGGACGGCGATAGCGTGAAGTACAGCTTCGAAGGGACTGGCGCCGATGGAAGTGCTCTGAAGTACGGTTTCACCGTCAAGTACGATGGCAAAGACAACGCCATCACCGGCTCGGGCATGCCCTACGGAGCGGACCACATCGCCATAAAACGCCTTGGTTCCAATAAGTTTTCCGCCACCTTGAAAAAGGACGACAAAATCATCGGGACGAGCACCAGCGTCGTCTCCGCGAATGGAAAGACGATAACTCTCACTGGAAAAGGAACGGTAGACGGCAAAGGCGTAAGCAGCACCCAGGTTTACGACAAGCAGTAAAACGCAACCAACTGTAACAAGCGACCCACGTCTCGCCTCAGGCGTGGCCGGTGCACGTTTAACTCCCGAGGCTGCCTTGTAGGGGCGGGGCTTGCCCCGCCCATCCCGGCTTGCTCCGCCCGGCCCGGGTGGCCCATTCTTTGCGGCGTTGTCTCACGCAAAGGGTGGGTCTTTTCTTTTCAACTCTCAAGTAGCACAGGCACTCTTGCCGGTGTCCCCGCAGCCCACCCTACCCCAGCAGCCCACGCTAAAACAGTCGCGGATGGCCAGTATGCCGACAAAACGCCGGCGCTACGAAGAGTCCCGCAACCCACTGCGTGCGTGCCCGCCATCGCTCCCGAACAACCGCGTAGGCTTGACTCCTGGACCCCCTGGGACTATAGGTAGCTGGGAAGAGGAAACGCCCGATTCACCGCGCATTCAAGCCGCAACGGATCAGCGCATGACCAAACGCCTCATCGTCATATCCCTCGCCGTGCTCCCATGCGCCGTCTTTGTGTCATCCGCACAGGCCCAGAGACACGCCGCGTTTGCATCCGCTCCCGAAAGTCGAATCGCAAGGGCCGCCCCATCGAGCGGTAGAGCTAACCTCGTCCGGCTCCGGCGCACCCGTCGACATTTCGCCGGCTCGGCGTTTGCGTCACCGTTCTACCCTGACTACGACGATTACGATTCCGAACTTGGAAATTTTCAAGGGCCTCCGCCCTTACTCATCGCCCAGACAGCCCAGGCCCCCTCACCAGCCCCCGTGACGAACCCGGCCGAATCCCTGGTGCTGGAACTACAAGGCGATCACTGGGTGCGCCTTACAAACTACGGTCAGTCCCAGACCGGACAATTCCTCCAGCCACAGTCGCAACGACCCTCCGATCTGCCATCCACCACGCCCGGCTCTACCTCTCGCCCAATTCAGACTCCTGCGTCTCCGACCGAGCTTCCGCCCGCTGTCCTCGTGTTTCGAGACGGGCACCACGAAGAAATAGGAAAATACGTGATCGTGGGAGCAATCATTCACACCAGCTCAGACTATTGGACCACCGGCTCCTGGACCCGAGACGTTCAAATCGCAGCGCTGAACATTCCCGCAACCCTGAAACTGAATCACGAACGAGGCGCGAACTTCAGTCTCCCGTCCGGCCCCCACGAAGTAATGATTCGCCCGTAAAGTAATGATCCGTCCATAAAATTTCGCAATCCATCGTCGCGTAGCGCGCGCTCGTACGCCGCACTCTACCAAACTAGCTTGACGTGGGTCGGGTGCCGCTGTACGCTCCCGCGCACATAAGATTTTGTTCCTCACTAGGCATAGGAAACCGTTCAGGAAATTTTCGGAGGAGAGAAAAAATGAAGCGAGTATCTCTAATCTTGGCTGTTGTCGTTCTCTGTCTGGGAGTCCCCGCCTTGATGTTGGGCCAGGACAATCCCAACATTGGCACCTGGAAGCTCAATCTCGAAAAATCAAAATTCACCGGCACCCCAGCACCAAAGAGCGTGACGCGCACCGTCACCGCCGACGGCGATAGCGTGAAATACAGCTTCGAAGCGACCGGCGCCGACGGAACAGCCCTGGCCTACGGTTTCACGGTCAAGTATGACGGCAATGACTATCCGGCAACCGGAAACGGAGTGCCTTCCGGAGCGGATCATATCGCCTTCAAACGCGTGAACTCCCACTCGTTTGTCGGCACCTTGAAGAAAGACGGGAAGGTAGTGGTCACGTCTCAAATCGTGGTGTCCCATGATGGAAAGACTACAACCGTCACCTCGAAAGGAACCGGCTCCGACGGCAAGCCGATGAGCACCGTGCAGGTGTACGACAAGCAATAAAACGCAACCAACGGTAGCAAGCGGCTCACATCCAGCCTCGTAGGGGCGGGGCTTGTTTACCCTGAGCCTCGAAGGGCCCCGCCCGTCCCAGGTGACCCATCCTTTGCGGTGTTGTGTTTCAAGCAAAGGGTGAGTCCTTTTTTTATCCCTCCGCCGGGTGCCCCACCCTTGGGTTTTAAGGGTGCGGTTTTTGAATTTTCCTCTGTCTTGCGGACCCCGGCCGCCGGACTTTTCTTTCTCCAACGGGTATCGATCCGCGGCAATCCCTATTCTTCCTTATCGCAGCGAACTGCAAATGAATGCAACGCCCACCACTTTTCACAGTCGTTCACAGATTTTCACAGAGCTCGCGTACGAATTTGATTGACGCTGTTGCACGACAAGAATATCTTCACGCCAGATTGGACCGGAAGCTTAAGAACTTTACGGCTCAGTTAAAACGCACAGCAGCTTAACAGCGGCTGCGCGGCGAGATTGAACTGCGAAGCTCGAACCCTTCACGGCTCGGTCTGGAGTGCGCGACCCCCTAACGGTGGTGGTGCAATCAGATCGGGTCGGGAAGGTCAGAAACTTTACGGCTCAGTTTAAAGAGGGCGCAAAAGCTTAACCGCTGATGCGCCCTCAGTTTTTAAAGCTGGGTGATCCTTCCATCCCAAACATCTGGTGCGTCTGGTCGCAGAAAGGTCGAATGGCTCTGTCAGTGCCGGACAGGTCGTTAACTTGCAAATACGGAAAGCGGTAATCGCCGGGAGCCACAGGTGGCGAATGGTGCTCGCCATAGCCGCCGAGTTCGGCACATCTCCGCGTTCACGAACCAAGTCTTAGGGGCGAAAGTCAAATTCACGGCGCACTAAGCGTTCTCGCTCTCAAAGCCGTCAAAGAGGAACTCGAAAAACATAAGCGTGACGACAACCGTGCAGTCGGGATGAATCCAGACGGAATCCACTGCGATGCGCAGATTTGTTTGAAGGGACACGTCCTGAGTTGCGACGGCACGCCATTCGATTCAAAAGCCCACTGCACCAAATGCGGCGCTTCCTGCATTGACGAGTGTACGCACTGTCGTGAACCGATCCATGGAATGCAGCGGTTTTCCGCACAATATTCACCGTTGCGGGCGGCCATACCCATGGATGGAAGAACGTCTAAGCACGGCGCGAGAACTGCTTTACCGCGACGAAAAACTCACCATGGAATATCGACCGGCACTTTTAGAACTCCTGCAGGACGTGATGTCGGATCCACAAAATCCTCTTGTCCCGGCGAAAAAGAAACTGATAAGCATTAGGCTCGAAAGAGCCACGCAATACGTCAGGGATCTAATCCTGGACTTGGTTGCAAAAACGACGGCGGAGGTTTTGAAAGGCTAGAGCGTCCTGAAAATGCCAACAACGCCGTTCCCGTACGGGTGGCCCATCTTTGCGTTTTTTTTTTTGCAAGGGTGGGCTCTTTCTTGTCTCCCCCGCTTGCAAATCGTTATAATAACCATTCGGTACAATTATTCTCTTGACTCCATTCCAGTTTCGTATACACTGACTGTGTTTCTGCATTTGGCGGCGGAGAAGAGGCAGGGAGTCCCTTGTCCGCCCAAATCGCTCGCCAGGTTCTCTCCCGCTTTGAACTCGCCACATCTTTAACTCACGACCTCTTCCTCTCCGTCTCTGCGTCCTCTGCGCTCTCTATGGTAAAAAATCCCTCTTCCAAAGGTGACCCCCAAAGGACCGAACCACGCACCAACACCACTGAATTCTGCCAATTCGCCTTCTCCGACAACCGCAGCTCCGGCATAAAAATCACGCATCACTGTGCCTCTTCCACGCACACGCCGAGCACCAACTCCTCGAATCCCACCGCCTGGGCGCGGAAATAGCCGCCACCTTCACAGGCGATTTCCTGACCGCCGCCGACATCAACCACGTCATGGGCAAAGTGTTCACCGCCCTGGCCCAAACCGCATCCCCCAGCGCACCGCCGCCACGCTCGCCTATCTGGGCCAGCTAATGCTTCTCTCCCTGCCCATGGCCAAGAAAGAAACCAAATTCGTCTATTCCTACGAGACCTGGAAAGACCTGATCGACAACGGCATTCGCCTCACCAACTCCCGGCCACCCACTCCCGCAATTCCACCTAACGCCACCGGCGAGTGAGTTCCATGAAGAAACGTACGATCACCGCGAACTCCGTGTACGGGTGCAGCACTGCTGCGCCCCAGCCCGGCAACCAACCCGAATCTCAAGCGCTCTGGCCTCTAATCTCGCTAACTCCTTTACAATCCGCACTTCCACAAAACGCATCCATAACTCCTTCAGAATCCGCACTTCCAAAAATAGGTGGGGGGAAGGGGGCAAATTGTTAACTAGCCGCCCCTGCCTTCAGCCGGCAGTGCACCCACTCCGGACCATGAAAGTCAGACTCCAACATCCTTTCACGCAACCCCCGCCGGGTCGTTCTCACGATAGACTTCCGGTGCCACTTGAACTTTTTCCCGTCAGACCGTACCGTCTACGTGGCCTTTCGCCTATGCACCCGTCCAAAACCACCGTCGCGCTTCGCTCCGTCGCTATGTTTGAGGCTGCCAAAGGGATCCTTGTCCTGTTGCTGGGTCTCGGTCTCCTCCGATTCCTGCACAAGAATCTGGAAGACACCGCTGAGCAAATGATCCGCTTTCTTCACGCCAGTCCCGGAGGTCACCTCTCCAATCTCTTCATCAATGCCGCCAGTCATGCATCGGACAAGAGCCTGTGGGCCTTGGCCGGCGCCGCGGTGATCTACGCGGTCGTGCGCTTCGCCGAAGCCTACGGTCTCTGGAACGCTCGCGAATGGGCCGAATGGTTCGCGCTACTTTCCGGCGCCATGTATCTCCCGTGGGAGATGTACTCGCTGATCCGCCACCCCCACCCGGTCAAGTGGGTGATTCTGCTCGCCAACGTCGCCGTCGTTGTGTACATGATCGTGCTCCGAGTCCAAGCCAACGCGCACCGGACCGCCGCTCGCAGCGCGTCGTGACGCTGGCGGAACGACGCGGCAAACGGAGGAAGGCTTTCTTCAGGGGCTAAAGCCCGTTTAAAGCAAGCACTTTACGTCGGAGCTAACGCTCCGACCCCCTAAACTTTACGGCGGAGTTAAGGCTCCGACCTCCTAAAGAGGAACATAGAGCAAACAGAGGACCATGGGGCTAACAAATGGAAGGGCAGGAACATAGAGCAAGCAAACGGAAGGGGAGAAGTCGAAAAGGACCCGCGTTGGCCGGGCTAAAGCCCGGCGCCTACATGGTCGACGGCGCACTGGCCCGGTTGGCCACTCGAGATTACTTCAGGAGTTCGTTGGCGTAGCGTACTGGCACCGCTAGATTTGAGCCGCCAAAGCCTTTTAGGATCGCGAAGTTGACGCCAATCACTTTGCCGCTGCGATTGAACAGCGGACCGCCTGAGCCGCCCGAAGTCGTCGCCGCGTCATAGACGATTTTGTCTTGCAGGATGTCGCCGATGTGCCCCTGCGTCGTAGTCGGCCGAATCAATTGCTGCGACGCGAGCTGCGAAACGATGCGCGTCACGTTCTGCGTGTCGGTGATTTTGCTGGCAACGTCGGTGCCGGCGCGCGCCAGAATCCCTTCGATGCCCGTCGGGTAGCCGATTAACACCACGGGATCGCCCGTCACCGTGGCTTCGTGGCGGTCGTCGAGTTCCAGCAGCGTGGCTCGCGGCGGTGGCGCCGCTTCCAGCTTCAGTGTCGCGACATCAGCATTCGACGAAATGCGATCAAGTTTCGCGGAGATGCCTTCGGCGTCTCCTGGGAAATACGCCTTGTAAGAGAGCACATAAGCCGCCGCGCCACGATCGAGAAGCTCTTTCAACTCTTCGTTGTTCCACCAAGGCTCGGCAACATGATGATTGGTGATGATGCGGCCGTCGCGGCGCACCAGAAAGCCGGTGCCAAACACGTCGATCTGCAAGTGCGGGCCCGCGCCGCCAGAGTCGAGCTGCACCATTCCCTGATCATCGACTTGCGGCTTGCCCAGCCCGTCGACAGCGATCTGAATAGGCTTGCCGGACTGCCGGTCCAGGAATTCCACGACCACGTGCAGCAGGCAAACGCTGGGACCGTAGTTGTGCACCACGGTCTCCGCGACTTTACCTTCATTTTCCAGGAGTTTCAGCCGATTCTGTGTCTCCGTCAGTTGCTGCTTGAGCGCATCGGAATCCGAGCCCCCGCCGGCAACGGCCATCTTCTTGCGCAGATCATCCGATTGCGCTTTCAGCGAATCACGCGCGGCGGAACTTGAACGCGATTGCGCTTCCAACGAATTGCGCTCCTGCTGCATGCGTTCGAACAAACTGCTTTGCTGTTGCCCCAGACCGTAGTTGAGCCGGGCGATTTCCGCTTTCAGCTGGAGCGCGTCCTTGCGGCTGCGATGATTGGAAACCAGCATGGATAGCGAAGCAATCACGGCGGCTACGCTGACGCCGAAGATGGCGGGAAGCAGCCATCGCCGACGTTTCGTGACCACCGCGGCGTCGTTGAGCGTTTCGACCGCCAGGTCGGTGATCTGTTCGCGCTGCGTCGCATACTGCAGCATTTTCTTAAGATCTTCTTCGGGCTGGCGCTCGCGGAACTGCGTGCGGATTCTGGCGGCAAACTCCAAGCCGTCGAACGGAAGCGAGACCACGTCATTGGCGCCAAGATCGAGCGCGCGTGAGCGTTCCAAGGCTCCACCCGGAACGATCATGATGATCTTCAGCGTCCGCAGGTCGGAGCGCGATTTGAGCTGGGTAATCAGCCCGCAGCAGGCCAGGTCCGTCGGAGCCGCCTCGGTGACCAAAACCTCCGGAGACAGTGCCAGAACCTGATCGACGTTGAGGCCAATTTCCATCGTGATGTCGTAGCCTTGTCCGGCCAAGGCGCTGTTGGCCTCGACCAGGGACTCGGCACTGAGATTGAGGAGTAGAATTCGCATCGCGATATCAGTTTACCATCCTTGCCAAAGCGCACACGTCAGATGCGCCTGGCGAAGCTGTGGGTGCGGATGAAACGCGGATGAAACGCGCTCGGGGGCGCGTCGGAAGAGACCGGGAGATTTTGGGGGTTCGCGGCTCTTCGCCGAGCGGCAAGACTCCTGGCGCTGCGCGGGTAGAAACTTCGACTTGGCCCGCTTCAAACGCCGCCCTATTGACTCTTCGAAGCTCAGGGTCAAACCCTTCGAAGCTCAGGGTAAAGAGGGAGGATAGCGGTGGCGGCCTTGCGGCCGGGGCCATTGGACGGGTTTTGAATGGGCGTATCTTTTTTTGTTTCTATGGATTATGCTCCCGTGCACATTTCATCCCGCTCTGCGGATCGTAGAGCTCAAATCCCGGACTTACGGCGGCCCAACAATCAGGGGAGGGGCGCGGCCGACGACAAAAGAGGAAGCAATTCGCCGCAGAAGCGATGAGGCGAAAGCATGAAGTAGAGGTGACGGAGCGGGCGTGATACCGCGGCGACGAAACGGAGACCAGAGGCGTTGAAGCAGACGCAATGACCATAAACAACGAAGCAGATGCAATAAAGAAAGATGCACGGAAGTAGAGACCAAGGCCATCAAAGCCATATGGATGACGAGGACGGCGTATTTAGGGATAGGAGGGGGGGGAAATGGTGGTTGGACTGAAGAGCGTACTAACAGCGGTGGCGTCAGCGTTGGCGTTGGCGGCGTTTTGCGCGTTTGTTCCGTCAAGTCTTGCGCAGCAGCCTTCCGGAGCCGTGAAAGTGCAAGTGATTACGGGATTGACGGGAGTAAAGGATAAGACCAGTGGGAACCTGTCGGTCGAGGGTGGGAGCCTGCACTTTAGTCATGAGCAGACGAAAGTGGACGTGGCCGCAGCTTCGATGGAGGACGTAGTCACCGGCGCGGACAGCCAGCGGGTGATTCACGGAACCCTGGGGTCGACGGCGCTGCTCGCGGCGCCTTACGGATCGGGGCGATTCCTGAGCTTGTTTCGCACCAAGCTGGAGACGCTGACCATTAAATACCACGACTCCGATGGTGGATTGCACGGCGCTGTTTTCACGATGCCCGTCGGCAAAGTGGAAGAGATCAAGAAGGAGTTGCTGGCGCAGGGAGCGCACACTAGCATTCCGCCCGAGCAAGCGGCGAGCGCTGCTCCTGCAGCGAAGGAGCAAAAGCAATGAGGACCATACTTCGAGGCATAAGTACGGGCATGCTGGCACTCCTGACGCTCGCTGCCGGAAGCGCTTTACGCGCCCAGGAACAGAAGCCGGCGAAGATGAAGGCGTCGGCCATCAAGGTGGAGATGATTCACGCCGACGAGATCAAGCTGCCCGCAGACTTCCAGGTAGCGTTGTACGAAAACCTGATTCAGCAACTGCAAAAGAAGGGCGGCTTTCAACACGTGTACCGGCAGGGCGATCGGAACGCCGAGAATGCCCCGGATCTGGTGGTGTTACAGGGAACGCTGCGCGGATTCAAAAAGGGAAGTGAGGAGCTGCGGCAGGTAACTACGGTGGCCGGCGAAACATCCATCACCATTCACTGCGTATTCAGCGACAAAAATGGAAAATCGTTGCTGGAAAGGGATGTAAAAGGAAATGTGCGATTCTTCGGGGCGAATTTGCGAGCCACGTACGACTTCGCCAAAAAGACGGCACAGATCGCGCACGATAACTTCTCGCCCACCGCGGGGATCTGAGGGACGGACCTGCGCATGAGCGGAGATTTATTGTTGAAAATGGAACTGCGCAGCGATCCGGGTATGTTGTGCGTTGTGCGGGCGGCTATGGAGCAACTGACCGATGTGTTCGGATTTTCCGCGCCGGAAACCCGGTCGGTTACCCGGGCCGTCGATGAAGCGCTCACCAACATCATGAGGCATAGTTATGGGGGGCAAGTGGACCGCCCGATCGAAATATTGTGCCAACGTGTGCCCAAGCGGCCTGGGACCGGCGACGGATTTGAAGTGTTGCTCACCGACCGGGGGCCCGCGGTGGACCCGTCGAAATTGAAGGGGCGGCGGCTGGATGAGATCAAGCCTGGTGGGTTGGGTCTTCATTTTATCCGGCAAAGCATGGATGTGGTGGAGTTCAAGCGCGAGCAGGGGGCGAATCTGCTGCAGTTAGTCAAGTATTTGAAAGTGGAGAAGCGGGACTGAACTTGGGAAGAGGAGAGAAGACCTTGCAGATTTCGGCGCGGAGAATGGATACGACGACAATCTTCGATGTTTCTGGGGACATCGACCTGGCGAATTCACCGGAGATCCGGAAGGCGTTGCTGAAAGAGATCAAGGAGACCAAGACGCCTCGGGTGGTGATGAACCTGGTCAAAGTTCGGTACATCGATAGTTCTGGCGTGGCGTCTTTGGTGGAGGGATTGAAGGCTTCGCGGGATGCGGGAACGCGATTTATTTTGTATGGGTTGAGTCCGGCGGCGAGGGAAGTGTTGCAGTTGTCGAGGTTGTTGAAGATTTTTGAAGTGCACGATACCGAGGAGCAGGCGCTGGCTTGAGACGACGTTTGAGAAATTCTTGTTCGGAAGAATGCGAGAACGGGGCATCCGGACGGGGGAGAGTGTTGAACTTGCTGGCTTCGCGGGTGCGGCTGGGCAAGCTGGGGCGCAGCAATGCTGCGCCCGTACAATGTTTGGGATGTGCGGCGGGATGAAACGGCGGTAGGTTACCGGGGCGTGTGTAAGGTCGAGGATGGAACTTGTTTCACAAATTGGCGGGGGTGTTCTTGATGGGCTCGCCTACCTAGGGTCGCTGACGTCGCTTGCCGGGCGTGCGGCGTACTTTGCTTTTGTGGCGCCGTTTCGGGGCAAGCCGCTGCGTGTGCAGCGGGCGGTGTCGCAAGCTTTGGAAGTGGGCGTTCGGGCTTTACCGATTCTTTCCCTGATTACGTTTTTTATTGGGTTGATTCTGGCGTTGCAGGCGGCTTACGAGTTGAGGAAGTTTGGGGCTATGGATTTAGTGGCTACTGCCGTGGCCGTTTCCATGACGCGGGAATTGGGGCCTTTGATTACGGCGATTGTGGTGATTGGGCGATCGGGGTCGGCGTTTGCGGCGGAAATCGGGACCATGAAGGTGACCGAGGAAATTGATGCGCTGGAGACCATGGCGATTAGTCCGATCCAGTTTTTAGTAACGCCTAAATTTCTGGCGATGATCGTGATGCTGCCTTGTCTTACCATCTGGGCGAATTCGATGGGGATTTTGGGTGGGGCGTCGTTTGGGGTGTCGCAGGCGGACTTTACCTGGGGACGGTATATACGGACTTCGGTCGAGTCTTTGTTCTTGCGCGATATCGTGACTGGTTTGATTAAAAGCGTGATGTTCGGGATTACGATTACGGCCGTGGGGTGTTTGGAGGGCTTGAATACCGGGGCGGGGGCGGAGCAGGTGGGGAGATCGACTACGCGGGCCGTGGTGATGTCGATCTTTATGGTGGTGCTGGTGGATTTGGTCTTTACGATGTTGTTTTTCGTGGTTGGAGGATAAGAGGGGAAGTAACGAGGTAAGGAAAACGCGGGAAAAGGATTTAGCACAGAGCACAGAGAGAAGAGAGAAGAGAGAAGAGAGAAGAGAGAAGAGAGAAGAGAGAAGAAGAAAGAAGGAACGTACAAGGACCTTTCATGGATTTGGAAAACATGGAGTCGGTGGATTCGGGGCCGATGCTATCGCTGCGCGATTTGCGCGTTAGTTATGGGGACCGCGAGATTTTGCATGGAATTAATTTTGATGTGATGCGGGGGGAGACGCTGGTCATTTTGGGTGGGTCGGGTTCGGGGAAGAGCACGCTATTGCGGACCTTGGTGGGATTGGAGAAGCCTAGTTCGGGGGAGATTTGGATTAAGGGCAAAGACATCGCGAAGCTTTCGCATGACGAGATGGATGAGATTCGGAAGCGGATTGGGATGTCATTTCAGGGCAGCGCGTTGTTTGGGTCGATGACCGTGGGCGAGAATGTGGCCTTGCCGCTGCGCGAACACACGAAACTCGAAGACTCCACGATCGAAATCATGTTGCGATTGAAGCTGGAGCAGGTGGGATTGGCTGGATTTGAGTACTACATGCCTTCACAACTCAGCGGCGGAATGATGAAGCGGGCGGCAGTGGCGCGGGCCATGGCGATGGACCCGGAGATCTTGTTTTTTGACGAGCCGTCGGCGGGATTGGATCCGATTATTGCGGCGGGCATCGATCAACTGATACTGGAAATGAAGAAAGCGTTCCGGATGACCATCATTGTGGTGACCCACGAATTGGCGAGTGCGTTTTTGATTGCCGATCGCATGGTGTTGATCGATAAGGGGAACGTAGTGGCGATTGGAACGAAGGAAGAGATGAGGGCGAGCAAGCAGCCTCGCGTTCGGCAGTTTCTCGATCGTGTGGCGGAGCCGGAAGTAGCTCGGGAACTGGATTATCTGCAAATGCTGACGGAGGACCGGCGGTCTGGCGGTGTGCCCGGCGGGAAGAGGGGAACCTGATGAATGCAAAAAGCGAGCAGGCGCTGGTGGGGTTGTTTGTGATCGCGGCCGCGGTGGTGTTGATCGGCACGGTGTTCACGATCAGCGGGGTGTTTGGGCGCTCGGTGAAAACATTTCACGCGTATTTCGGGTTCGCCGGCGGATTGGAGCCGGGCGCGACGGTGCGCTACTCGGGGGGAGTGAAGGCCGGGCGTGTGGAGAAGCTGAAAATCGATCCACAAGATCCTTCGCGGATTGAAGTGACGTTCAGCGTGCAGACCGATCTACCGGTAAAGACGGACAGCAAAGCGAAGATTATGAGCTTGAGCCCACTCGGGGAAAATCACCTGGAGATTGTGCCGGGGAGCGCGAAGGCGGGTCTGGCAAAAGACGGGTCCTTGCTGCAGTCGGAAGACTATCTGGACTTCAATGCATTGACGAAAAGGATCAACGATATTGCGCCGGATGCGCAGCAACTGTTGCACACGCTGAATGACCGGGCGACGGAATTGAAGGTAACCATCGATCGCGTGAATGATTTGCTGAACGCGCAGAACCGGGCGAACCTGGCGGCCACGCTGGCGAATGCGCGAGGAATGATTGAAGAGAACCGGCCGCAGATCAAGTCTACGCTGAAGAATCTGAATACGGTCAGCGAGAAGTTGCAGCCGCTGCTTGACGATTTCCGGAAAACGACCGCGGAGGCGAATAAGACGCTGGATCACATCGACGGGACCATCGGAGAGAACCGTGAGGACGTTCACAAGGCGGTGCTGGAGCTGCGGCGGACGCTGGTGAACACGACGAGTCTGACCTCACGCCTGGATCAGACGTTGGATGTGAACTCCGAGAACATCGATGAGCTGCTCGATAACTTGCGACAGATCAGTGAAAATTTAAGGGAATTTTCGGCCACGATCAAGGCGCGGCCTTACTCTTTGATTCGCTCCGTGAATCCTCCCGAGCACAAGCCAGGTGAGCAGCCATGATGAATCGCAGAGCGGTGGTGTGGGGGTTGATGATTGCAAGTGGCGTGTCGGGCGGTTGCGGGTCTGCGCGGCCAATCAAGTACTACGGTCTGACCGTGCCGGGTGACCTGACTCCCGCTGCGGACCCCAGCGCGTATCCGATAACGCTGTCGCTGGGATCGCTCTCGGGTTCGCACCTTTACCGCGAAGATCACATCGTGTACAGCACGGCCGGCGAAAACATGGGTTTGTATGAATCACAGAGGTGGGCCGAGCCACCCACGGACATGATGCAGCAAGTATTGTTCCGGGAACTGCGGGCTTCGGGGCGGTACCGGAACGTGAATATGCTGCGCAGCAATGCGCGTGGGGATTATGTGTTGCAGGGGCGGCTTTACGATTTCAAGGAGGTGTCCGGAAGTCAGTTGATGGCGCGGGTGTCGGTGGAGTATGAGCTGCGGGAAACCAAGAGCGGGACAACGGTGTGGTCGCATTATTACGCGCATGACGAGCCGGTGAGTAGCAAGGATGTCGGCGCGGTGGTGGCGGCGTTGGATCGGAGTGCTCAAGGGATTGTGGGGCAGGTGAAGGCGGGGTTGGAGCAGTACTTTGCGGCACACCCGGTTGCGGCGGGGCAATAGGATCAAGCTTACGGAGTAGCGGCGGAATCTTTGTGCTTGAGGGTTGACGCCGGGAGGGGCAAGCCCCTCCCCTACAAGGGCTAGCTGGAGCGGCGTAGGGTAAGCAGGGTGATGTCGTCGTCGAGTTCGGTGTGGCCGCGGTAGTTGTGGATGCTTTCGAGCAGGGATTTTGAGAAGTGTTGTAAGACGACGGGTTGCGGTAGTTTGTCGAGAGTTTTGTGGGCGAAATCGAGAAAACCGGTGGCGGAGAGTTGCTCGCCGCTGGGGGACTGCACCTCGGTTGCGCCGTCGGAAAAGGCCAGGACCATGTCACCAGGTTCCAGGCGAACGCTTTGCTCGCAGTATTGCTCTCCGGTGATGTAACCCAGAGGAAAATTTTCCATGCCGTCACCGATCTGGTGAAACTTCGCTTCGCGGGCGCGCCAGAGGAGCATGCGAGGATGGGCGGCGTAGGCGAAATTGAATTCGCCGGTGCGGCCGTCGAAGGTGCCGGTGACGACCGTGGTCATGCGGAGTGGGCCGTCGGAGTTTTCGACGTCGAGAGTAAATTCGTCGTTTAGTGCGGCTAGCAGGCCTGCGGTGTCGCGGATGTCTTGAAATTTGTGGAGCAGATGGTGGATGTGGCGGGCTACGCCGCTGGCTACGAAGCCGTGACCTACGCAGTCGGCCAGGACTACGCGGGCGACGTCGTCAGTACAGGAGAAGACGGCGGAGAGGTCGCCGCCGGAGTCGGAGCCGGAGGGGACCGCGATTACGTCGGCTTCGAGACCGGCTAGCTCGATGGAGCGGTGGGCTTTTTCGTTGCCGGCCCAGAGTTCCATGCAGCCGAAAGGGCGGGCTGCGCTCGTGGTGCACTCGAAGGTTTGGACCTTTTTGAATTGCATTTGCGGACCTGATATCGAGAAATTATAGGCCGGATGCCTATTGTTTTTCACGCTTAGGTTAATTAGATACGTGCGGTCTTGTTTGGATACATCTATTGGACGGGTATTGGACGGGCGGTGCTGTCCTGTGACGGGTTCGGTGTTGCCCACGGGGACGTGCTATCTGGAGCCCAGGGTGCGGTCGAGGTTGAAGGCGGAGCTGATTAGCGCGAGATGGGTGAAGGCCTGCGGGAAATTGCCGAGGGCTTCGCCTTGGGCGCTAGTTTGTTCGGCGTAGAGGCCCAGGTGGTTGGCGTAGCCCAGCATGCGTTCGAAGAGGAGACGGGCTTCATCGAGCCAGCCGGGATTGACTTGGCCTGCGCGGGTGAGGGCTTCGACAAGCCAGAAGGAGCACATATTGAAAGTGCCTTCTTCGCCGGGCAGGCCATCGATGCGAGGGTGCGGTGGGTAACGATAGACCAGACCGTCGCTGACCAGGCCTCCTTTTCGGGGGTTTTCGAGGATCGCTTTGAGCGTGGAGACCATGCGGGGATCGGTGGGGGCCATGAAAAAAACGAGCGGCATTATCAGGACCGAGGCGTCGAGATCGTCGCTGCCGTAGAATTGCGTGAAGGCCTTGCGCTTGTCGTTCCAGCCTTTGGTCATGATTTCTTCGTAAATGGCGTCACGCTCGGAGATCCAACGCTGGCGGTCGCCGGGGAACGAGCGCTTGTCGGCTAAACGGATGCCGCGATCGAGGGCGACCCAGTTCATTAATTTTGAGTAGACGAAATCCTGTCTACCGCTGCGCACCTCCCAGATGCCTTCGTCGGCCTTTTGCCAGTTGTCGCAAATCCAGTCGAGACGATGACGAATGCTGACCCAGAAATCGTAGGCGATCGGGCCGACATATTTGTTGTAGAGGTAGAGCGAGTCCATCAGTTCGCCGTAGATGTCAGATTGATATTGGTCGGAAGCGGCGTTGCCGATGCGGACGGGCGCCGAGCCCATGTAGCCCTCCCAATGATCGAGAGATTCCTCGGGTGGGAGAGGCTCACCGTAGATGGTGAAAACGGTCGGGAGTTGAACGCCGGCGTGATGCTTGCCGACATAGTTCTGCAACCAGTTCACGAAGCCGGCGGCTTCCTCGGTGAAGCCCAGGCGCACCAAGGCGTAGACGCTGAAGGCGGCGTCGCGGATCCAGGTAAAACGGTAGTCCCAGTTACGCGAACCGCCGAGGACCTCGGGGAGGCTGGTGGTAGGGGCGGCGACGATGGCGCCGGTCGGTTCGAAGGTGAGGAGCTTCAGGGCTAGGGCGGAGCGTTCGACGCGCTCGCGCCAGCGTCCGTGGTACGTGCAGCGGGATAGCCAGTTTTGCCAAAATTTTACGGTGCGCTCGAAGGGTTCCTTGGCTTCGCGTTCGGAGGAGGGAGTGGAGGGTGGCGTGGATTCTCCGTCGTGCTGGAAGATGAAGGTTTGGGATTGGCCTTCTTCGAGGACGAATTCCGCGGTTACGCCACCGGAGCCGTCGGGCTTCAGGGCGACGTCAGTGGCCAGGCTGAAGCGGGTCGTGCTTGAGTAAAAATTGGCGCCGCCGATGGCCAGTTGGAGTTCGTGGGGCTTGCGGCCGTAGTCGAAGGCTGGACGGCATTGGACGAGGAGGCGAACTGGACCGCGGACGCAGCGGACCCGGCGGTGGATTTGATGGTAGGACAGAGAGTCCGCAGCGAAGCCTACCGGCATGAAGTCTTCGATCTCGGTGATGCCGTCTTCGTGGGAGAAGCGCGTGACGAGGATGTTTGTCGAGGGCCAATAAAATTGCTTGCGGCGGACCTGGTCGCCGATTGGAGAGATTTGAAAGCGGCCGCCCTTGGCGTCGTCGAGAAGCGCGCCGAAAATACTGGGTGAATCGAAATTGGGGGAGCAGTGCCAGTCGATGGAGCCATTCATGCCGACCAGAGCGACGGTGCGCATGTTGCCGATGATGCCGTAGTCCTCGATGGGCAGGTAGGCCATCGGATTATTCTCCGGGAGGGGTATGGTCTCACGTTATAGATTCGGTGTGACAGAGAAATTACGCACGGCTTCGGAGAATAGGCGGGGCGAAGCGAAGGGGATGCTACAGGCTCGGGTATAGTGACGGAGATGACGGACTGGAAGCCAGCTTCGGTGATCCGGTGGTTGCTGCATCCCGCGCGCGGCGATTCCGGGCGGTTGATCTCTCGGTGGATTTTTTTGCGGGCGCTCGGGCTGATCTATTTCTCGGCCTTTTATTCGCTTATCTTTCAGATTCGCGGCTTGATGGGGCCGGTCGGAATTTTGCCTGCCAGCGAGTTTTTGCGGGCGGTGGCCGAGTCCGCGGGGAGGGGACGGTTTTGGTACGCGCCGACCGCGTTTTGGCTGTCCAGCAGTTCGAATGTGTTGATGGCGGTTTGCTGGATCGGGATCGTTGCGTCGGTTCTGGTTGTGTTAAACGCGTGGCCGCGGGGAGCGTTGTTTGTTTGTTTTCTTTGCTTTCTTTCGTTCGTCAGCGCGGCGGGGGAGTTTTCTGGGTATCAATCTGACGGAATGTTGCTGGAGGCTGGATTTATTGCGCTGTTTTTTGCGCCGCACGGATTGCGACCAGGCCTCGGCGTGGGGCAGCCACCGATTCGCGCGAGCGTGTTCTTGCTGTTGTGGGAGTGGTTCCGGATCTACTTCGAATCGGGCGTGGCGAAGATAGCGAGTGGCGATCCGGAGTGGCGGCACTTCACGGCGATGGATGAGTATTACCAGAATGGTCCGTTGCCGACGTGGATTGGCTGGTACGTGCAGCACTTCCCGCATTGGTTTCACGCGGCGACAGCATTTGGAACTCTGGCGCTGGAATTGGTGGTGGTATGGATGTTGTTCTTGCCGCGGCGGTGGCGGATCGTGCTCTTTTTTATTGTGACGCCGTGGCAGATCGGAATTATTCTAACGGCAAATTACACGTTTTTGAACTACCTGGTTCTCCTGTTGGGTTTCTTGTTGCTCGATGATCGCTTTTTGGTTCGCTTCGTGCCGATGCGATGGCGCGAGAGTTTGTCTGTTGGGTCGGCGGTGGCTTCGACTGGCGAGCCTGCGCTGAGCGAATTTGATTCTGCGTCGATATTGAAAACGGATGGGACGTCAGCGAGCAGCGGACAAGGCGTGGGATTCACTGGCGTCGCGGCTTCGGCTGGGCAACCTGGGGCGCAGCAGAGCGCCCCCACATCCGGCGGCTTGCCGGACGACGCGACACAAGCTGACGTTGGTGCAGGGGGAACCGCACGACCGTTGTCGGGGACGCTGTATCATCATTTGTCTTCGCTCCAGCTCGTTCTTACCGGCCTGATGTTTGCTTGGATTTTCTACGCCAGTACCACCCTGCTTCTCTGGATGCTGTGGCCCGGGGCTCCGCTGCCAACTGCGCCCGTCGTTGCTCTGGAACCGATTCGCATTGCCGATCGATACGGACTGTTTGCCACCATGACGCGCGGCCGCTATGAGATCGAATTTCAGGGAACGCAAGACGGCCAGCACTGGGTAACGTATCCCTTTCGCTACAAGCCGCAAGATCCCGGCAAGGCGCCCGGCATTTACGCGCCTTATCAACCTCGTTTCGATTGGAATCTGTGGTTCGCGTCGCTGGGGGAATGGCGTTCGAATCCCATCGTGCCGCGGACCGAAGAACGCTTGCTTACCGGCAGCGCCGATGTTCTAGCACTCTTCGGGGGCAATCCTTTCCCTGGACAGCCGCCGCGGCAGGTTCGCGCCGTGATTTGGGAATATTGGTTCAGCACGCCGGAAGAGAAACATGCGCAAGGCGTTTGGTGGACGCGTCAGTTGTTGGGACTTTACGCTCCGACTCTACAGCGGGAAGCCGACGGAAGAATCACGGTCGCGGAATGGCCTACGGCGTCGTCGCCCAAGGAATGAGCCGAAGGAATAGACGCATGACATTCGTTCCACTCGACGACAAAGAGAAAGTCTGCGGGGTACGGACGCGCCTGAACATACCGCGAAAGCAAGTCTCCTGATGAGTCGCCGAGCGAGTGTGATCGGAGCGGGACCCAACGGACTTGCCGCAGCAATTGTTCTGGCCCAGGCTGGATTCGAGGTAGATGTATTCGAAGCGGAAGCGCAACCCGGCGGCGGGGCGAGAACCCTGGAGCTGACCATTCCGGGGTTCCGACACGATTTCGGTTCAGCAGTTCATCCGCTGGCGGTGGGCTCTCCTTTTTTCTCCACGTTGCCCCTGGCGAGCCTTGGGCTTGAGTGGGTTCATTCGCCGTCAACGCTTGCGCATCCTTTCGACGACGGCACAGCAATCACGCTAGAGCGCGATTTCTCCGCGAACGACGCGGCTCTCGGAAAGGACGCCAAAGTCTGGCGTCGATTGATGGAGCCACTGGCGAAAAACTGGTCGGTTCTTTCGGAGGAAGTATTATGTCCGGTCCATATTTTTTCACGCCACCCGTGGCTGTTGGCGCGGTTCGGCCTGAGCGCTTTGCCTTCCGCAAATGCGCTGAGCCGCTTTTTATTTCGAGACGAACGCACAAAAGCGCTCTTTGCGGGTCTGGCGGCCCATTCCTTTTTGAGCCTGGATGAACCACTGAGCGCAGGAGTCGGCGTCTTGCTTGGAGCCGCCGCCCACGCCGTGGGCTGGCCCATACCACGCGGCGGCGCGCAATCCCTCACCAACGCGCTTTGCGGTCACCTTGCAAATCTTGGGGCGACGATTGAGACGTCCGCGCGTGTGGAAAAGCTCCATGATCTTCCGCAATACGATGTGACCTTATGCGATGTGACGCCAAGACAGCTGCTGCGAATAGCGGGTGACCGATTGTCGGCAAGCTATCAACGCCAACTCGGGACATTTCGTTACGGTCCCGGAACCTTCAAGGTGGACTATGCCCTGAACAGTCCGATTCCGTGGAAGGCGCGGGAATGCTTGCAGGCTGCCACCGTGCACCTCGGTGGCAGCGCCGCGGACATAACCACCTCCGAGGCCGAGGTGCGCAGCGGAAAGCACGCCGATCGTCCGTTCGTTTTGCTGGCACAGCCAAGCTTGTTCGATCCAGCCCGCGCGCCGGAAGGGAAGCACGTTGCCTGGGCCTACTGCCACGTCCCTAACGGATCGAATTTAGACATGCTTTCGCAACTCGAGGGTCAAATTGAGCGTTTCGCCCCGGGGTTTCGAGACACGGTGTTGGCGCGGCGAGTTTTCTCTCCTACCGCACTCGAAGCAATGGATGCCAATCTCATTGGAGGCGATATTGGAGGCGGCGCCCTGGATATCCGGCAGTTCTTGTTTCGACCCACGTGGCGGCATTACGCGACTTCGGCACGGGATCTGTATATATGCTCGTCATCCACGCCACCGGGAGCCGGGGTGCACGGAATGTGCGGGTACCATGCGGCACGATCCGCGCTTTCGCGGTTCGGAAGGTAGCTCCGACGGGTTGCCAAAATGGGAGATACGGCAAGGCGCGATGGCTGGTGGGAGCAAGACCCGGCCGGATGATGAGTGGTACCCATGATGCGATGGCCGGGCAGGGCAAGCCCCGACCCTACAAGGACAAGCAAGATTACGGATGCGTGAAGGACAAGGGGAGAATATGAATACGGCATGCGGCCCAGGGGATGGGTAGTTACGGCGCGCGGCCCATTTTTGTACCAGCCCTTTCGCAACTTTCTTGAACAATTTGGATGCATCGGATGCATCGAAAAGTCGTCGCCATGCGTCGAACGTAAGGTAGTTTTTTATTCTGGCATCGGCCTTTGCCGGGGGAGTTGCCGATGCAGCGTTGATTCTGCTGATGGTGCCAGCGGGATGGCGTGGAATAGGGACCCTAATGAGTTCGCCGCCACCAGGGCGGGCGCTGAGATTTCCAAGCGTGTGGGAAGGGAATTGGCAAGCAACTGCCAAATCCCGGCAACATATTCCCAGCGATGAAGAAGCGATGGCCCGCTTGCAGTCCAGCCAAGCCGAAGCCTTGGAATTCCTGTTCGCCCGCTATTCGCGGCTCGTGCTGAGTATCGCGCGGGGAGTTGTGCGCGACTCCGGCGAGGCGGAAGACGTAGTGCAGGAAGTCTTTTTCTATCTCTACAAGAAATCAAATCTTTTTGACGGCTCGAAGGGCAGTGTGAAAAACTGGATCCTGCAGATTGCCCTTCACCGGGCTTTGGATCGGAAGTCCCACCTGTCCCGGCGGGGCTTTTATGCTGGTACAGAACTCGAGTCCCTGGACGATACGTTAGCGGGAGAGACCGACCTGGATCGTGAGATCGCGTCGAAACTCGACCGGGTGCAACTGGAGAAAGCGTTTACATTACTCACTGAAGTTCAGCGAAAGACCCTGGGGCTGTTTTATTTCGAAGGCTTGGGCCTGCGGGAAATCAGCGAGAAACTGAACGAACCTCTGGGAAACACGCGCCACCATTTCTACCGAGCACTGGAGCGACTGCGCAAAAGCGCATTCGTGCAGCGCCTTCGTGAGAGCAAGCGATGTCAAGCGGTCTCCGCGACGACACGGGACACGGAAGATTCAAGGAGATGTGTGCCCTCGCAGCAACCGGAGCCCTTACCGCGGACGAGTTAGCGGAACTTAAGCTGCACCTCGAAGAATGCGAGGTCTGCCGTGAGACGCTGTCGCAATATCGCGCGCTAGGCACGCAAGGGTTAACGGCGCTCGCTGGAAACTATGCGGAAGTCCACGAATCCCAATCGTGGGACGATGCAGCTTCGTGGAAGAAGTTGCTCGCGCGCTTGCGTGCGGATCAGAAGCCAGCCGTGAAAACCTCCGAAAATGTGGGCGTCGCGCGGTCCGGGTGGTTGCGGCGAATCCGTGCGCGCTGGTTCAGGCGTACGGCACGCAACAAGCCGTCCAGCGGATCGATGTAGTTCCCAAAAATTGTAGGCTGGCGTGTAGTCGCTGTCGCTTCTTGTTAATCCGCATTTGTCGTACTTCGCTGGTACATCACGGCTCGCTCCTTCGTATTCGTAGGCAAGCCGTAAATATGTCGAGGAGATGTGTAGGAAAAGGGTTCCATGTTGGAGCCCGGGCGCTTGGTGTGTCTCAACGACAACCGTCGTCATTCCGTGAGTCGCATTCGCCGTTAGGAGCGTAGATCATGAGAAAGTTGCATTCCCGGTTCTTTGCATTGTGGATGTTGGTTCTTGGCCTTTGCGTCGCAATCCTCTTTAGTCCGCCCCTGTCCGCACAAACAACGTACGGATCGATTGCCGGGCTGGTCGCCGATTCGTCCGGCGCCGCAATTTCCGGCGCCGACGTGACGCTGACGAACACCGGCACGGCAGAAAAGCGCGTCCAGCAAACGGGAACGGACGGCTTGTATTCCTTCGTGAACTTGCTACCTGGCAAGTATCGAATCGACGTGGAGAAATCGGGTTTCAAGCGAATCGCCAGGCCCGAGGTCGTTGTGGAAGTGGGACAAGGCGTACGCATCGATCTGGCCATGCAGGTCGGCGAGGTTTCGCAGACCGTAGAAGTCACTGGCGAAACGCCGCAACTCCAGTCGGAGACCTCTTCGATTGGACAAGTGGTGGAAGAACGCAAAGCAAATGAATTGCCGCTGAACGGACGCAACGTTTTTAATCTGATCAGCCTCGCTCCTTCAGTTGTGCCACAAGGCAGCGCCACGGGCACACCGGTGGGCGTAAACCCGTTTGGCTGGGGAAACTATCAGGTGAACGGATCGTTCGGGAATGAGAGCGCGGAATACCTCGATGGCCAGCCGCTCAACATTGGCTACATCAATTTACCCGTCGTGATTCCTACGCAGGACTCGATTCAAGAGTTCAAAGTCCAAACCAGCAATCTTGGCGCTGACTGGGGAAAGTTTTCCGGCGGCGTGATCAACCTGAGCACGAAATCGGGATCGAACGGACTGCATGGCGAAGCCTACGAGTATCTTCGCAACAAGGTGCTGGATGCGAATGACTTCTTCTTGAATAAGGCCGGACAGGAAAGGCCTCCGTTCACGCAAAACCAATTCGGAGCGAATGCCGGCGGGCCGCTCATCATTCCGAAGTTGTACGACGGTCGCGACAAGACCTTCTGGTTCTTCAGTTGGGAAGGGTTCCGCCTGCGGACGGGGACCGCATTCACGACTACCGTGCCCACTGCGGCAGAACAGGCCGGCAACTTTTCAGCGATCAAGACGCCAGTGATGGATCCATGCGGCGGCACGGTTACGACCGCCGCGGCTTGTGCAGGTTACGCGGGACCCGCAACACAATTCGCAGGCAACGTGATTCCAACGAGCCGCCTGAACCCCACTTCGCTGGCATTGTTGAAATATTTCCCGGCGCCAAATACGGCAGGCACCATCGACCCCACGACCGGAATCGACACCAACAACTACACAACGGCCACGAGCGGCGGGGGCAACCAGAACCAAGTCGTTGGGCGTTTGGATCAGAACCTCGGTGCGAATCAGCACATCTTCTTCCGCTATACATATTGGAACGTGCTGGACTTGCCGGTCGATCCCCTGGGCACCGGGCTTTGCGCCGACCGTTGCGCGGAAACTTACGACAGCCACGCTGCCGCGCTGGGTTACAACTACACGTTGACGCCCAGCACGATCCTGGGCTTGAACGCGAGTCTTAGCCGCTTTGCCTATAATCGCTCGCCGATCAACTCGGGTTTCGATCTCACCAGCATCGGCTGGCCAGCGCAGTATAACGACGCGGTTCCGTCTATCGCCAGGACTCCGCCCACGCCGTGCGTGTTGAACTTCGCGGACAACATCATGTGCACGCAGGGCCAGAGCTTCATTCAGGACCGCAACACGCAATTCAACCTGACCCCAAGCATCACTATGGTGCGCGGGCGTCACACCCTCAAGCTCGGGTTCCAACTGATCATCGGGCGTGACAACTATGCCCAGACCAATGTGGCGAGCGGTTCGTTCGCTTTCTGCGGCTCCGGCCAGGCGTGCTTCACGGGCTTCAGCTTCGCGGATTTCCTGCTGGGATACGCGGACAATCCGAGCAACGTGGAGAACCACTTCTTCGGCCAGGCGGTCGTTCCCGCATTGGTTGCGGGTCAGCAGATCTATCGAGGCTTCTACGCCGACGACACGTTTCACGTTACCAACAAGCTGACCCTGAATCTCGGCATGCGCTACGATTTGCAGGGACCTTGGTCCGAACGGTTCAACCGGCTCTCGTACTTCGACCCAACCGCCCAGAACTGGCTGTCGAATCCCGCCGCGACTGCGGGCCTCGCCGGCGTACCCGGCCTCCCCGGAGTGCGTGGTGACGTTTTCCTCGCGCCCACCGGCGGCGGCAACGCCATTCCACTCGACAAGACCAACATCTCGCCGCGCGTCGGCTTTGCCTATAGTTTCGACCAGAAGACGGTCATTCGCGGTGGCTACGGGATCTTCTTCATTCCCAACTACGTTTCGTTTGGTCTCAATCCGAACAACGACTTGGTGAATGACGCGACCACCTCTTACAACGGCACCATCAATGGCACTGTGCCAATCAACACCATCAACACTCCGTTCCTGCCGAGCATCGTCCCGCCAGTTGGGCGAACCCTCGGCACCTTGGGCACGCAGCAGTATGCGTCTCAAGTGGTGCAAAATCCCACGGTTGCCGATCTCGGAAATCACCCCGAGGGCTACGTGCAACAGTGGAACCTGAACATTCAGCGCAACCTGCCGTGGGGCTTCTTTGGTTCGATCGCGTATGTGGGATCGAAAGGCACGCATCTGCAATCCTACTCGCAGCAGATCGACCAGATTGGCGATAACTTCCTGAGTCAAGCCGCAACGCAATGCGCCGCGCAGTCTGCGGTTACTGGAGCAAGGTGCGACGCCACGGGCGTGACTCTATTGCAATCGGTCGCCAACCCGTTCTTCGACGCCGCGACTGGCACAGCGTATGCGTTGGGAACCGCTACGACGACCGTCGGGCAGCTTAACCGGCCCTATCCGCAATACACGGGTCTGAGCCTGGCCGGCCAGGGATCATACGACAGCACATATCATTCGCTGCAAGTGACCGTCGAGCGGCGCTTCGCCAGTGCCGGCTCGCTGCTCGTTGCTTACACCAATTCGAAGCTGATCAGCGATACCGACACGCTTACCAATTGGCTGGAAGTTGCAGCGGGCGCGATTCAGGACAACAACAACAACAAGGCCGAACGTTCGCTCTCGTCTCAGGACGTTCCGCAGCGGCTGGTCATCAGCTATGTGCTCGATCTTCCGTTCGGCCGCGGCAGGCGCTACATGTCTGGCGCGACCGGAGCCATGGATAAGCTCATCGGCGGATGGGGCGTCGATGGCGTGACCATCTTCCAGAGCGGATTCCCGCTCGTCTTCTCAAACTCTGCTCCAAACTACGCCACGCTGTTCGGCGCGGGTTCCCGGCCAAATTTTGTTGTGGGTTGCAACAAGTCAGCTCCCGCAGGCGGCTCGGCTCAACTCAGTGAGTGGTTCAACACGGCCTGCTTCAGCGCGCCCGCCGACTTTACTTTCGGCAACGAATCGCGCACTGATCCCACGTTGCGCGGAGACGGAGTCAAAAACTTCGATTTCTCCGTGTTCAAGCGAACCAAGTTCGGCCCCGACGAAAAGCTTGGGCTCGAGTTCCGCACCGAGTTCTTCAACCTCTTCAACCGGACGCAGTTCGCTCCACCAAACACGTCGTTTGGCAGCGCGACCTTCGGCCAGGTCAGCAGCACTTATCCAGGAACGAATCCTCGGCTGATTCAGTTCGGGCTGAAGTTCCTGTTCTGATTCTGCGCAGTTGTAGCGGTCGCTTTCCGAAGCGGGCGCCTTCTTGTTACGCGAGCGTTCGGAACGGATGATCGAGTGACATCCGCTCCGGCGCTCGTTTCATTTCCGCTGTGTACTGTATTGCTCGTTTTCTTTGGCGCTCGACGCCGTCGCTAGATGAGCTTTAGCTCCGTGTTAGCCTATTTAAGTCTTCTTGAAACGCGCTGCGTATCACCCACCGGCGCAGGAGTCACGTATAAGAATGGGTCGCCGGTTTACGAGGCGCAATTTTCTGGGTGTGGCGGCGATGGCCGCTGCAGCTCCCGTTTTCGAGGTGAAGCCGCTTCGGGGAATCGACTTCATTCTCCAGAATTCGCCGACGCCTCAGAAATATCTGATCGAAACCATGCCCGGCGGCGTTGCCCTGTTCGACTACAACAACGACGGCCTTCTCGACATTTTCTTTGTGAATGGCGGCAGGATCGCAAACCCCCTACACGTTCCTGAGAATTTCGACCGCAGCAATCCGCGCTACTGGAATCGTCTTTATCGTCAAAATCGTGATGGAAGTTTCACGGACGTGACGCAGGCGGCGGGATTGGCGACCGCGGGGAACGGCAACTACGGAATGGGCGTTGCCGTGGGCGACTATGACAACGACGGCTATCCGGATCTCTACGTCACCAGCTATGGAAAAAATGTCCTGTATCACAACAACGGCGATGGCACTTTCACCGACGTTACTGCCAAAGCTGGCGTCGCGGCTGGTGGGTGGTCGGTTTCCGCCGGGTTTTTCGATTACGACAACGACGGCCGCCTTGACCTCTTCGTTACGCGATATATGGAATGGGACCCCGATCACAACAAGATTTGCGGCGGCGATTGGCACACGTACTGTCCGCCTGCGGCTTTTCCTGCGACCACGTGCGTGCTCTATCGCAATCGCGGCGACGGTACCTTCGAAGACGTCAGTGAGCGCGCTGGCATCACCGCAAAAAAGGGAAGGGCGCTCGGCGTCTCCTTCGCGGACTACGATGGTGACGGATTCACCGACATTTTTGTCGCCAACGACGGCATGCAGCAGTATCTTTTCCACAACAATGGCGACGGCACCTTCAAGGAGTGCGCGCTGGAATCTGGCGCCGCCCTTACCTCCGACGGCAAAGGCCTTTCCGGAATGGGTACGGTGTTCCAGGATTACGACAACGACGGCCGCCCAGACATCGTCGTGACCGAACTTCCGCGTGAACTCTATGGCCTGTTTCACAATGATGGCCAGGGAGCATTCAGCTATCAGAGTCTCGGAACCGGACTTGGCGCTCTAACCTCCGGCAGCTCCGGCTGGGGTATCGGTCTGGAGGATTTCGACAATGACGGCTGGAAAGATTTGTTCGTGGCGCAAAGCCATGTGCTCGACAACGTCGAACAAATCGACGCGTCGCTACGTTACAAGGAGCTGCCATTGCTCGCGCTGAATCACAACGGGCATTTTGAGCGCGCCGATTCCGGCGTAACGTCGCCATGGGCCGCCCGCGGCGCAGCCTTTGGCGACATCAACAACGATGGCTGGATGGACGTGGTAGTCACGACGCTGGGCGGCCCGCCCGCCCTGCTTCTGAATCGCGGAGGCGCTGGGAATCATTGGCTTTCGATCACGCTGCGCGGCAGGCGCAGCAATCGCGACGGCTACGGCGCCCGCGTGCAGGTCAACGGTCAGACGCGCTACGCCACCTCCGCCGGCAGCTACGTTTGCGCCAACGACAAGCGCCTGCACTTCGGCCTCGGCTCAGCCGAGAAGGCTACGGTCGAAGTCCTCTGGCCGTCCGGGCAAAAGCAAATCCTGAATGACGTCCGCGCCGATCAATTCCTCGAAGCGGGCGAGCCGGAGCATTCATGATCTCGTTATTGCTGCTCACGTGGTTCGCTGGACAAGCGGCGGCATCTGCCGCGGCGCAGCACATCCAGGCCGGTCTCGACGCCCGAAATCAGCATCAAGTCGACGTCGAAATTACGGAATTTCGCAAAGCCACCGACCTCGATCCGAGGCTCCTCGATGCCTTCTTCAATCTAGGCGCCGCCTACATGGAAAAGCGCGACTACGCCTCCGCCATCGCTCCCCTCAAGCGCGCTTTGGAACTGAACCCCGATCTTCCCGCAGCGCATCAACTCCTGGGCTACGCGCTGCTCGCCGAAGGCTACGCCGCCGAAGCCATCCCGCATCTCGAACAAGTCGGCGCGCAGGATGCTCTCGCCATCGCACAACTGGAAACCGGCCATCTGCAGGAAGCCGTCACCAATTTCAACGCCGCGCTCGCCAAGCGCCCAAACGATCCGGACTTACTCTATTACCTCGGCCACGCCAGCGGCCTGCTATCCAAGAATTCCATCGATGCCCTGATCGCCGCCCATCCCGATTCCGCGCGCGCCCACCAGGCTCTCGCGGAAAACTATTTCGTCCTGCGCCAGATGCCCCAAGCCGAAAGGGAATTTCAAGAAGCCCTGCGTATTCGCCCCGATCTCCCAGGCCTTCACCTCGAACTCGGCCAGGTGTACGCCAATTCCGCGCAATGGCCAAAAGCCGAGGAAGAATTTCGCGCCGAGACAAAACTTCAACCAGGCAGCGCCGAGGCCGCCTATCGCTTGGGCGCGGCGTTACTGCAACAAGGGAAAACACCGGAGGCGCTTGCCGAACTCAAACGTGCGAACGCCCTGAAGCCAGATATGCCCGAGACCCTCTACTCGCTCGGCAAAGCCGCCTCGTTGACCGGCGACTCCGCAACCGCCGAGAAATCTTGGACGCGCGTGATTGAACTCGAAAAAGACTCTTCGCTGGCTGCGCAATCGCACTTCGGATTGGCGGCCCTATACCGCAAGCAAGGCAAGACCGATCGCGCCCAACGCGAAATGCAGGAATTTCAGAAATTGCAGAGCACCATCGGACCGCCGCGTTCCGAATAGCAATTCAGGCGCATCCAAAGCAACGCGCAAGACATCACTACGCTATGAAGGCTTGTATCCTCAAGGCGCCGGCTCCCGTCGAGACCAATCCACTCGCGTTTGCCGACGTCCCCGTCCCTCAACCGGCCGCCGGTGAAGTGCTCGTTCGTGTCAGTCATTGCGGTGTCTGCCGCACCGACCTTCACGTCGTCGAAGGCGAACTCCCGCCGCGCAAATCACCAGTAATTCCCGGCCACCAGGTCGTGGGAACGATTGAAGCGCTAGGCGCCGGCGCCCGCAAATTTCCCGCGGGTACCCGCGTCGGCGTCGCCTGGCTCCATCACACCGACGGCACCTGCGAATATTGCCGCTCGGGAGCCGAAAATCTCTGCGACAACCCCACATTCACTGGCTACACCGTTGACGGTGGGTACGCGGAGCACGTGGTCGCTTCAGAAGACTTCGTCTACAAAATTCCAGAACGATTTTCCGACGAGCAAGCCGCTCCATTACTATGCGCGGGAATCATCGGCTTTCGATCCCTGCGTCTCGCCGGACTCGACAAATCACAGCGAGACTCCAGTGGCGCAGTCATCCCGGGCTATGCTCCGCAGCTCATACACAAACTGGGCTTCTACGGTTTCGGCGCCGCAGCTCACGTCGCCATACAAGTCGCGCTCCACTGGCATGTCGAGGTTTATGCAATGACTCGCGACGCTCGCCATCAGCGCTTGGCACTCGATCTCGGCGCGAAGTGGGCTGGCGACACTTTCGCTGAACCTCCAGACAAGCTCGATGCCGCTATCGTCTTTGCCCCTGCGGGAGCAATTATTCCAGCCGCGCTCAAGGTTCTTCGCAAGGGTGGAACGCTGGTCCTGGGCGGCATTCGCATGAGCCCGATTCCGTCGTTCAGCTACGATCTCCTCTACGAGGAGCGCGTGATTCGCAGCGTCGCAAACAACACCCGCGGGGATGGGGAGGATTTCCTGCGTATCGCAGCGCAAATTCCGATTCACTCGCACGTGCGTTTATTTCCCCTCCAGGAGGCAAATCGCGCTCTCAACGCATTGAAAAATGATGGCATCGAAGGCGCTGCCGTTCTCAAAATCTCGCACTAGACTTTTCACTCGACGGCGGCGGATGTTCGCTGATTCAGGGTGCCCTACACGCCGTGAATGCGCGTGACACGTTTCCGGGCACGCATCTTGCCTGCGCCAAGCCCAAAGCCGACCCATACTTCTGCGCATTCGCCGCCGTTCGAAATCGGGACATGCATTCCCGCATGTGAGCAGCAGGCCCCGTTTTGGAAATAACCGATGCCTTTCAAGTTCCATCAAACGAGCAGCTTACGGGATGATTGACAGTGGAAGTCAGCCTGCCCTATCTCCACTTGTCGGCGACCTGCATGTCGGCGCAAAGTAAGGGGGCTGTAACTCATGGCGGCAGCGGTGACCGAGGTTTCCAGACAAACGCAAACGATGCCCACCCGAATCCTCATCGCCGATGATCAACCGGACATCGTAGGTGCTTTGCATCTGCTGTTGAAGGCCAACGGCTATGCCACAGAATCCGTTTCTTCCCCCGCGGAGTTGCTGGAAACCATCGCGCAACAAGAATTCGATCTCATTTTGATGGACCTGAACTACGCGCGTGATACGACGTCAGGCCGTGAAGGGCTCGACCTGCTGGCGCAACTCACCGCGCTCGAAGGCACGCCGCCGATAATTGTTATGACCGGTTGGGCCACGGTAGGCATCGCAGTGGAAGCGATGCAGTTTGGCGTCACCGATTTTGTCGAGAAACCCTGGACCAACGCGAAACTGCTGGAAAGTCTGCAAAAACAAGTCTCGCTTGGACGCGAGCGCAAGGAATTAGCGCGCAGCACGGTGCGGGAAAACCAGGCCCATCAAGAGGTCGCCTCACTCTTGCACAAGCACGAACAGGAAATCGCCGAAGCGCGTTCCATTCAAGAAGGTTTTCTTCCCAAGGAAATACCGCAACTTCCAGGCTACGAACTCGCGAGCGCCTGGCAATCTGCCCGCGTCGTCGGCGGAGATTATTTCGATGTGCTGCCCTTCGGAGGCGAGATCCTGGGCCTATGCATTGCCGATGTCGCCGGAAAGGGCATGCCCGCCGCGCTCCTCATGTCGAATTTGCAAGCCGCCGTTCGCGGCTTCGCTTCCGCGGATTTGCCGTCCAATGAATTGTGCGCGCGATTGAACGCATTGCTCTGCCGCAACATGGCCAGCGACCGTTTCATTACGTTTTTCTACGGGCTGCTCGATGGCACCTCGCGCATGCTGCAATACGTAAACGCCGGCCACAATCCACCCGTCGTAATGCACAAAAATGGCTCGCACGACCGGCTAACCGAGGGCGGCGGCGTCTTCGGCGTTTTTCCAAACCAGAAATTCACCTTGGGATTGACACGCCTCGAACCAGGCGATCGCGTCGTTCTGTATACCGATGGTGTTACCGAAGCCAGCGACCCTAACGAAGAGGAATTTGGCGAGGAGCGCCTGGTACGCTTGATTCAGCAAAACGCTACGTCCACCGCCAACGAACTCCAAGCCAAAATCATGCAAGCCGCCGGCGAGTTCTGCCGCGGACGCTGGCACGACGACGCCACGCTCCTCGTTTTAGCCGTCTCCTGACCCGCCCTTGCTCGATCAAGTTAGTCGGCGTGCCACGCTAGAAATCCAGGTGCCTACGAAACCGACTACTACCCGGCTGTCATAGCACGAATGGCACCTGTCGTCCTGAGCATATCCGACGATACGCTCAGGACCTCAACGCAAGCTCCGTCGGGACGTGAAGTCACCAATTCCTCGGGGCCATGCACCTTACGCCCCCTTGGGCTCGGTCATGCTGAACCAGTTCCCCGAATCATCCTTCATAATCGCCTCAATCCCATAAAACTGCTCCTTCGGCGGAGAAGGGAACTCCACTCCCTTGGCCTTCAACTCCTCATAGGTTTTCTTACAGTCGCTGGTTTGCAGCACCCCACCATTGATCTTGCCCTGCGTCAGCAACGAGCGAATCGTCTTGGCCACGTCAGGCTGCATGTTCGGCCCATCCACCTGCATTAGAATTATCTGCAGATCAGGCTGCCCCTTCGGGCTAACGGTGAGCCAACGAAAACCATTGTCCATCTTCCCATCCATGCGTACCTCGAACCCCAGCTTGTTGACATAAAAATCCCGCGCGGAATCCTGGTCCAAAACATAAAGGGTGGTGTGTGAAAGCCGTTGAATCATGTGTTCCTCCTCATTTCGTTCGCAGACTAACAGAAATCCAGAACACCACGCTTCTCGATTCTTGCGGTTTTAGGAACGCGGACACTGCTATCCGTGACCCCAGTGAGAGAGCACAGCCACAAGCACTATCGTCTAGCAGGCCGCGGAAAAAGTCGGATTTGTCATCCCGAACCCGCGTCGTTTGCGGGTGAGGAATCTGCTGTTCGCAAGAAAACCAAGGAAAAAGCAGATTCCTCACCCCGTTCAAAAACCGAACGTGGTTCGGAATGACATATTTTTGAGTTTTTCCGCAGGCTGCTAGATCAGGAACAGATAAGGAACTGCTGGTAACAGGCAGGTATGTAATAAAGCGGCCAATGCGAGGCAAATCCCCCAAAACTAACCCGCGCCTCCCGCCGAAAAGCGACGGGCGACAGCCCCGTCAAAGACCGAAACTTCAAACTAAACGATCCCAAACTCTCATACCCCAAGTCAAAACAGATGTCGGTCACGCTATGATTCCCAGCCAGCAAAAGTTTCTTCGCCTCTTCCATGCGCATCCGCGTAACAAACTCGTGGGGAGTTTCGCCGAATGCTTGAGCAAACAACCGGTTGAAATGAAACGGAGATAAACATGCGTGACTTGCAGCCGTTTCCAAGGTGACCCGCTCGCGGTAGCAAGCCCCCAAATAGTCCCGAGCCCGCGAGAGGCGCGCGAACGTGACGCCATCGCAGAGCCGAACATCGCGGAGGCGCGCAAACTCGGCACGTCGTAACGTGCTTCTCATAGCCCGAAAATGTAGCACAACCCGCCAGTTCGGACCGCCTCAAACCGAAAACTTCGGATCGCCCTCCACAATCTGCATCTCAAGTTTTGGCGTCTTCCCCGCACCCCAAAGCGCCGCCCGGAACCGGACCCGGTACCTGAGCAACCCGCCATCCGGGCGGTCGCTCCGTTCAATCGGTCGCGGAATGCAAATAAACTCGGTTTCGATGGCCTCGCTGGTCGCGCGCACCACCGAGTAGCCGTGACCACCCATATCCACAAAAGAAAGGTGCGGCGACAGGTCCGGATTGGAGAGTGCTCGCGCCTTAGAGACATCGCCGCTCTGCGCATACTCAAGACACGACCTCACTCCATGCCGCAGCAGCATGTTTACGGACGGCTGTGGGGTACGATCGCTCGGTCCTTGTGCCAGGAAAAGCGATCGTAGCGGATGAGTTTTTGGCAAGCTGTGCTCCCACGCTTCGACCAACCCTGGCGCCGAGATCGAGCCCGTCACAAAAGCAATCCCGACCGGCGCAAATGGTTTCGGTGGGAGTGATTTCGCGGCCAATCCTGCCCAGAAGCTATGGCGGTCTCCCGCCACGGTGGCGAAGCCGGTGATTCCATGTTCCCGCACGAAATCGTAAATCTCGCCGCGTTCCACGTACGCGCTGCTGTGGTCCCCTCCCGGGAAAGCAGCAAAACCTTTCCCGGGCCAGGGCTTTGTTATTCCCGGTGGCAGATTTTGCGGATCGGCCCGCATATCCAGCGTGGCCGTGGTGTTTCCCCAAATCTTCCAGGTCGCCTTGGACGTCCGCAAGCGCTCGAGAAACCACGCCTTCTGTTCCGCTCCGAGAATGGTCTGAGGAGGCCGATCTTTGGAAAAATTCTCGATTTCAACACTGCCAAAACGAATCGACGCCGGAGGTTGCCCATTGTTGTACGTTCTCCCGGCATCCAGGATTTCCATGGCCTCCTCAAGAACCATCTCGGGGAAATCATCGCTTGAAAGAGGTTTGGCCTCGGGCCGGTCCATCGGCTCCTCCGAGCGATAGCTGCGCTGATCGGTTACGATCAGTTCTACGTTGCGCCCCCAACGCAGAGCCCGATAGCCCTTCAAGCTGGCGAGGGCCGCGAGATTATTCGGCTCCTGCCCCATGCCATGCTCATCAAAATGCGTGATTGGCGCATCGACGACGTGTGGCGGATCAAAGCGTTCAAGCGAGTGCGCTCCAGGTCTAGCCATACGCGCCGGCTGATATTCGAAAAACGCCTGGTTGGCCGCTACTTTCCGAGTCTGCGCAGGTCTCGTCTTCCCTTCAAATTTCTGGAGCGATTGCCACCCCAGCCAGCTAAATTCGTGGTTGTCCCACATATTGACGAAAGGCCAGCGGGCCCGGGCGTCTTGAAGATCCGGATCGCTCAAATACGCGCGATAGACGGCGCGATAATCCTCCACCGTCGTGGGTATGTGAAAGTCGCGAATCTTCTCGCCGTGCGGATAGTGCACAAGGTCTCGGAAGCGGCGATCGTACATTCCCTGGCGATCTTCCGGATACCAAACGACCTCGTAAATGAAGTCGCCCAGATGCAACACAAAGCCCAACCGCTCCCCCTGCGGCGCACGTTCATCCTCAAAAATCATTCTCCGGTAGGCGTTCTGAGCTCCGTCGTTCGCATTCTGGCAACTTACAAAGACGAAGCGCACCGGCCGCGCATCGTCAACCGCCGGCGCAGTGATTGTTCGCCCTACCCGGCTTCCGTTGCCTTCGCCGTCTGTGAATCGGTACCAGTAGACGTGCGCGGGCTTTAATCCTCCAACCAACACACGACAGGTCCAATCGGACGCTGCAGACACCTGCGTCTCCGTCGTAGCGATGACGCGCTCGAACGATTCGTCCTCCGCAACCTCGACATTCAGTTTATCCGTTGCAGAACCACGCATCGGCGCCCAACGCGTCCACAAAAGAACGCTATCGCTCTCAGGATCTCCCGAAGCCACTCCCTCAGGAAAAAGATCCCGCCGTTCCCGCCAGGAAACTTTGGATGGTGTCGCAAAAGCATTCCCCCAGACGGACGTTGCACCGAGGGCGATCCCCATTTCCATGAACGCGCGCCGGCTGATTGTCGTCATTGGCCCCATCCCTTCTCAAAATTTCGGGTCCTGCTGCGGGTACGTCTACCAAGAATGAATCACTCCGGCCACCGCTGTCTTGAATCTATTTGACCTGGCCGCTTCGCAACGAAAGCGTTGCCCTCGATGACGGTCTCGCTTTACAGTGAAGTGTGTCTGCACTCGTCGAGCGCCCCCAATTTCGTCGTATAACACCTGGAATCGAGACCCTGCCCGCCAGATTCACTCTGCCGCGGCATCGCCACTTGCGTGCCTATGCCACGGTGGTGCTGGCGGGCCGCTTTGAGGAATCGGGCTACATCGGGCGCGTATGTGCATCGGCGGGCGATGTGCTGGTCCATCCGGCGCTCGACTGTCACGCGAACCAAATGGTTTCTGCGGGTGTCAGGCTCATACGCCTGAACTGGTCGGATGCCTACGGAGCCGCCGGGCTTTATCGCGCGAACGACGTGGACGCCTTGGCGCGGGCCGCTGAAAGAGATCTGGTTTTCGCTACTTTCCTTCTGAAGGAAGCGCTGAAGAAGTCATCTTCTACACCCGGACAAAAGAACGATTGGCCCGATCTGCTGGCGGCCGACTTGGCCCATAGCCCGTTGATCGAGATTGGCGCCTGGGCGGAGGCCAACGGCATGGCCCGGGAAACGGTGTCTCGCGGATTCGCGGCGGCGTATGGCATCGCGCCAAAAGTCTTCCGAGCTGAATTACGCACGCGCGCGGCGTGGCTTCGCGTAACGCGAAGTTGCGATCGCCTGTCTTCCATCGCGGCTGAAACCGGTTTCGCGGACCAAGCTCATATGACCAGATGGGTTAGCTACCTCACTGGGGCTTCCCCGGCGGTCTGGCGTCGCGAATCACATTTCGCCGAGTTCCAATAGCCGACCTCCGACAGAAGCGGGACTCTTCAACTCCCAATTGCGTTGAACTTAGTTGCATTGAATCTTAGTTGCGTTGAACAATGCGGCTACGAGTCGCAACAATCGCTGCTGGATAGCCCGCTGGTGAGATAGTATTCTGGGCGTCGGATGAGTGCGTGCCTGGAAACGGAAGGGCGTTCCGGGGCGTCTGTTAGAGTATGCGTTTACTGAGGACCACGTTGTCCAGGGGGAAATCATGCAGCGTCGCGAGGTTTTAAGGATGCTGGCGGTAGGGGCGGCTCTTCCGGTCTTGTCGCCAAGTCTGCTGGCTCATCTTCAGGAAGCCCAAGCACAAGTCGGCTCAAGTTATAAGCTCCGCACACTCAGTCCCCAGCAAAACGCTCTGGTCGTCACCATGATCGACTTGATCATTCCAGTGACCGACACTCCTGGCGCCAAGGCTGCGCGCGTGAACGAATTTATCGACGTGATTCTCACCGACTGGGCCACAGAAACAGAGCGGCAGGCTTTTCTAGACGGCCTCGCCACGGTCGATAAGCGAAGCAACGAACTGTTCGGCAAGAATTTCGTCGACGCCTCGGTGGATCAGCAGACCACTTTGCTGCGAGCCATGGACGATGCCGCGATGGCCAGCCACTCCGATCGAACCAGGGTGCGCCATAACAACACCATTCCCGAAAATCGCGACAAGCAACTCCAGGGCAATTTCTGGGACGTCTTCAAGGGCATCACCGTCCACGGTTACTACACCTCGGAAATTGGTTTCACGCAGGAGGAAAACTTACAAATCATTCCGGGCGCCTACCATGGTTGCGTGCCGTTGACCGCCGAGAAAAAGGCTTAGGGAGAACACATGCCAGCAAATACATACGACGCGATCATTGTGGGGTCTGGAATCACCGGCGGCTGGGCGGCAAAAGAGCTTACGGAAAAAGGGTTGAACACGCTGGTTCTGGAAGCCGGACGCAGCATCGTTCCCGAGCAGGACTACGTCGAGCACGTTCCCGTGTGGGAACTCAAGTATCGTAACTGGGACGATCGCAACAAGCGCCAGAAGACGCAGCCGGTACAGCGCGAAGTCTATTACGCGTGCGATGAGTACTCCTCCAAATTTTTCGTCAGCGACGTCGAGAATCCCTACACCAACGTTCCCGGCTCAAAATTTTCATGGATTCGCGGCCGCCAAGTTGGCGGAAAGTCCATCACTTGGGGGCGCCAGAGCTATCGCTGGAGCGATCTCGATTTTGAAGCGAATCTAAAAGACGGCGTTGCCGTCGATTGGCCGATTCGCTATGCGGACGTCGCGCCCTGGTACGATTACGTCGAAGAATTCGCGGGCATCAGCGGACAGGCGGAAGGCTTGCCGCAATTGCCCGACGGAAAATTTCTCCCGCCGATGGAAATGAACTGCGCGGAGCTCGCTTTTCGCGAAGGGCTGGCGAAAAATTTCGACGATCGCATCCTGACGATCGGCCGCTCTGCCGTGCTCACCCAGGTGCACAAAGGGCGCGCCGCCTGCCATTACTGCGGGGTATGTCATCGCGGTTGCATCACGTCGTCGTACTTCAGCAGCCTGAATTCGACGCTGCCTGCGGCACAGAAAACCGGAAAATTCACGATTCGGCCATACAGCGTAGTGCACAGCCTGGTCTTCGATCCCAACACGCGGAAAGTGACCGGTGTTCGGGTGATCGATGCGCAGACCAAGGCCACCACGGAATACAAGGCTCGCGTGTTTTTCCTAAACGCTTCCACATTGGAGTCCACGCGCATCCTGCTCAATTCCGCCACGACGGAATTCCCCAATGGCCTTGCCAACAGCAGCGGGGAACTCGGCCACAACTTGATGGATCACCACATGGGCGCGGGCGCGAGCGGGATCATCCCCGGGCACGAAGACAAAATGCCCCACGGGAACCGCCCGAATGGAATTTACGTTCCGCGTTTCCGTAACGTGAAGACCAAGCAAAAGGAATTCATTCGCGGATACGGCTATCAGGGCGGCGGAAGCCGCGAAGGTTGGGGCCGCGGCGCGACCATGGCGGGCATCGGCGTCGACTTCAAGAATGCGCTGAAGGGGCCCGGTCCGTGGCGGATGGGCCTGGGAGGCTTCGGCGAGTGCCTGCCGTATCACACGAACTATGCCGAGTTGAACAAAGAAAAGCTCGATGCCTGGGGGATCCCCACGCTGACCATTCATTGCGAGTGGGGTGACAACGAGAAGGCCATGTCGAAGGACATTGCAGTGCAGGCGGCCGAAATGCTTGCGGCTGCGGGTGCGCGAGAGATCGGCGTGTACCAGGATATGTCGGCGCCGGGCCTCGGCATCCACGAAATGGGCACGGCACGCATGGGCCGTGATCCGAAAACGTCGGTGCTGAACGAACACAACCAGACGCATGACGTGAAGAACTTGTTCATGACCGATGGCGCTTGCATGACCTCGGCGGCTTGCGTGAATCCGTCACTCACTTACATGGCGTTGACGGCGCGTGCTTGCGATTTCGCGGTCACGCAGATGAAACAGCGCGAGCTGTAGTCAAGGAAGCTAGAGCGGTTTCACAAATCGTGCGACTGAGGAGCGAGGAGTTTCCTCAGGGGCTAAAGCCCGATCCTTCACCTCGTTAATGTCGGAGCTAAAGCTCCGACCCCTGGGCGGCATCTCCCTTGACAGACATCTCCCTGGGAAGCATTTATGTTGGCCGTTTCGAGCCGGCTACTTTTCAACGTTAGAATCTCAAAGAGCGATTGGCGAGCTCTTAGGATTCGCCGTGCTTGCCTGCTAAACGGCGAACCCAAGAGACTGCAGGATTTGCGCGGTGTGCTCGCCGAGCAATGGCGGCGGCAAGCGATAGCTCACAGGCGTATCCGAGAACTTGATTGGGTTGGCGATGCTGCGCGCCATGCCGAGCGACGGATGCTCGAGCTGCACGATCAGGCCGCGCGCTTGGGTCTGAGCGTCGTTCAGAGCTTCGGGAACGCTATTAATTGGCGCGCTGGGAACCCCCGTGCTCGCAAATCTCTTTAACCAAACGGAAGCCGCCTCCTGATCAAATTTCCGTTGCAGAGTGGCGAGAAGTTCCGTGCGATTCGCCGTGCGCAGCGCGTTGTTCACAAACCTGGGATCCGCGTCCAGGGTCGCTTCCGCGTCCAAGGCTCGCACGAATTTCTTCCACAGCAGTTCGGTGCCAACGCCGACGACGAAGTACTTGCCATCGCCCGCTCGGAACATCTGATACGGCACGATGCTGGGATGAGCATTTCCCCACCGTTGGGGTAAGGCATTTGCATTCAGATAGTTACTGCCTATATTCGCGAGCCAGGTAAGCTGTGAGTCGAACAGGGCCATATCGAGAAATTGCCCGCGACCAGTGCGCTCCCGCGCGAATAGCGCCGCAAGAATGCCCATCGCCGCATACATGCCGCAAGTCAAATCCGCGATGGCGATGGGGTAGCGCACGGGTTCGCCGCCAGGTTCACCGGTGAATGTCATCACGCCGGACTCGGCCTGGGCGAGGATGTCGTAGCCGGGGCGGCCCGATTTTGGACCGGTCAGGCCGTAACCGGAGATGTTGCAATGGATCAAGCGCGGATATTTGGAATGCAGTGTTTCGGGATCGAGCGCACGCTTTTGCAGAGAAGCCAGCGAGGCCTGGTTGGAGATGAAGACGTCCGCCGTGGAAAGCAGGCGCTGGAGGATCTCGGCGTCGCGGGGATCGTCGTAATTCAGGGTAATGGACCGCTTGTTGCGATTGGCGGCCAGGAAATAGGCGGACTCGCTGCCGACGAAAGGAGGACCCCAGCCGCGGGTCTGGTCGCCTGTGCCGGGGCGCTCGACCTTAATTACGTCGGCACCGAAATCGCCAAGGAGCATGGCGCAGTAGGGGCCGGCAAGGGCTTCGGTAAGTTCAACGATGCGGATGGAATCGAGGATGGGTTTCACGGGCAAATTATAGCGGAGAAGAGCTGCAGAACGGCCCGGTCAAAAGCGGAAGCCCTCACTGCTCGAGTCAGTGAGGGCTTCCAGGGCACAAGTTACGACGCGGGGTCTTCCGCGCGATTTATTGATAGTTGGTCTGGTTGAGCCACTGCGTGCCTTTCCAGGTAGCCGTGACGGTACCGCCGACACCGGCCCCGGGGGTAACGGTGGTTGAGGGGAACCAAGGTGGCGCGAAGCCGCCGCTCAGGAACCTGCGGTCAAACAGAACGTTACGCGTGGTAGCGCCAATGTTCTGAATGGTGTTCTGAATACGCCCGCCAACGATGGTCAGGGTGTTGATGCCGGCTCCGTTGTTAACGATGGCTCCGGAACCGGTTGCTGAGATGGTGGCGATAGAGGCGTCGATCTCGAGGTTGCCGTTGGACTGGCTGTTGTTGAGATAGACGTTGCCACCTGCAGTAAAGAGGCCGAGCACCTGACCAGTATTGTTCGCCGGAATCAGCTGGTCGATTGGGGGAGTGCTGGTTGGTGTGCCGGTCATGGTGACAGGTTCGGTCTTGTAAAGAATGTCGCCGGTGACGGTGATGTTGTTGCTGCCGGAGGCGACGATGCTAAGGGCGGTGCCGTTTTGGATGCCGGCCTGGCCCTGTCCGGGACCCGAGAGGCCGGTGATGTTGCCGTTGACGAAAAGCATGGTGGCATCACCCATGGAGAGACCCGACGAAGACATTTGCTGAGGGACACCGTTGATGGTTTGGGTGCCCAAACCCGTGGTGCTAATGGTGGTGGTTCCCGCTGAGCCTGCGGCAGGATCGATGGTGATCGTTGTCGTCACACCGCCTTGGACAATGTTGTAGGTCTGGGAAGTCGTGGATGAGGTCGTCGGCGAAAGCGTGATTGCGGCGTTGCCTTGGACGAAAATGCCGCCGCCTGTGAAGGTCTTGACAGCTGGAGATCCGCTGACCGTATAGGGCACGTAAACACCGGAGGCAGCGCCGCCGGTGGGATAAGCTGTGCCGGCGGCGTTCTTGAGGACGGCATTGAGCTGGGCGTTCGTCGGAGAGGCGCTGGCAATGCCGATTCCGTCGAGTACCGCTTGCTCCTGGTTAAACGAATTCGGCGGGAGCGCGACGGATGGCTGACTGACATTAAACCCGCCCGTGAATGTCGGATGGATTCCGTTTGTAGGAGTAGCGGAAGCAGTGCAACCGCCGTTGTCCCAACCCGCCTGGGCGCCCGACTGACCGACCGGGTCGGTAAAGGTATAGGGGCCGGAATTGGAGAAATTCCAGGAACCGTTGGTGAAGACTGGACCAGTGATGGTGCCAGGGACCAGGTCAGCGCTGCAAAGGGCGTAGGTGCCGATGAACATGCCCCAAGCGGCGAACGATTGGTTATAGCTGGCGGCGGTAACGCTAGCATTCAGAAAGATGGTGCCGCTATCAACCAAGGTGGCGACTTCACTGCCTTGCGACTGGCCGATGACCGTCACGGAGTAAGGAAAAGAGTACTTGTATCCAGTAACAGGGGAGGCAACGGTCGCACCTGGAGCGGCACAGTTGTTGGTTGTGCCCCCAACCGGCGTGCAGGTGATGGTGGTGTTCGGTGCCGGAACGACGACGTTGGTGATTTTAAATCGTTCCTGCCAGGAATTGGCGGTGTTCACCGGGGTGAAGTTACCGAACGCCGCGGTGATTGCAGTCTGGGCGGCGGTCCCGGCGGTGGTGGTATTGGCGATAGGACCGGTAGCCGGGTTGAACCCAGCGGGGATATCGGCTGACAGGTTATTCATTATCTGCTGGCGTGCGGCAGCAACCCCCGAGTCCGCTGCGTAGAAAGAGCCGCGATAGCGGCCATAATAGCCGTTGATAAGCGACTCCGAGCTGACGGCCAAGACCATCGTGAGCGACATGCCCATGAGCAAGACCAGCAGCAAGAGGGTCGTGACCAGGGTGATGCCCTGCTGGTTCTGCCAGCGGGATGATCGGACTTTGTTCGATAAGGGAGTACGGTTTTTCATATTGCTCCTCAATTCATCCTGAGCTTCACGCTCAATCATTCATGCTGAGATTGCGGGGGTTGACGATGATGGACAGGGCTTGAATCTTGTAAGGCTGCCCGTCGAAAGTGTTGGTGAAGAGCGTCGTGGAATTAACGTTGCTGTTGGAATACAGCTTGGGCGGCGTCCGGCCAATCAGTGAGATCCTGATGGAGCGAACCTCGTCGAACTGATTGTCGTAACAGGGGGCGGTGGTGGAACCGCTGTTGTAGCAGTAGGCTGCGCTGGATCCGGTCACGGCGCCGCCGCCGTTAAGGACCACGGTGGCCGCGCCGACTTTGAATCCGATGATTTGGCTGGCAATGGCGTTTTCGACGCCGTTTTCGGTACGGACAAGAGTGGGGCCAGCGGGATCGATGGCCGTGTCGACGGAATAGCTAATGGGCGCCACTTTGACGACCCAGTCGGTACCGCTGCAAAAGGAGTCGGTCAGCGTTGTGGGAATGAGGACAGGGTCGACGTTGGCAGCCAACGTCAAATTAAGCCTGTCATTCACCGGAGCAGCGTTGTTGGTTCCGTTTGCGTTGGTGGCTCCGTAGGTAAGGGCAACGTTAGCTCCAGCGGCCGCGGCATTTGCGGTGAGGATGGCGGTAGTCATGAGCGTGCCGGAAGTGCCCACGTGGATGAAAAGAACTTGCGAACCGTTTGTAAAACCGGCGACAAGTTGCGCAGCGGTTACTGGAGCCACCGGCGCGATGGTCATCGTACCGCCGGTGGTTAGGACGGGTGTGGTACAGCCCGGAGTGCCGGGCGCCACGTAGACCTGGCCCGGGGGAGTGTTGGGGTCGGGGGCAATGATGTTCAGCTGATCGAAGCAAGGCGCATTGTAGGTGGGAGAGCCCGCGACGTGACAGGCAGCGCCGCCCAAGGTGTTATTGACGACGGTAATGCCGATCGGCCAACTGGAGATGTTACTAGTGGCGTTGTACCAGCCGGTGCCGGCGTTGACGACATCGGCTTCCATCTGCGAGAGCGCATTGCGCAAGGAGACGTTCAAGCCAATTTGATATTGCTGGTCATTGAATAGCGAGGCATGTTGTTTGAACAAGCTCATGGCCGCGGCGCCGATGACCAGAAACACGGTCATGGCAATCATCAGCTCGATGAGCGTGAACCCGGCCGAACGCGGAACGCGAACAGCAGGTTTCGGGTCAGCGTTTGCCTTACCAAAATGTACCTGAGTTCTCATGGGTGCACCAAGCTGGTCTGGAACGTGACCGGGGGATTGAGAGTTTGGTTGGTGAGCGTTACCAGAACCGTGATTTGGACGGCACCGGTAATCACCTGGCCGCCGACCGTCGGGTTGGCGGTAATCTGCCAGCGGCGGTCGAAAGTGAGCAAATCGGGTGTGACGGCGGGGAGTCCGGCTCCCGGAGTCACGACTACAGTGCCATCGGGTTTCTGGGTGTAAAGCGTAGTCGCGCCGGCGGAAACGGTGGTCTCGTTGATGTTGCCGTTATTGGACGAGATCTGCACAGAGTCGGAATAACCGGCGGTATCGGCGCCCAAACTTCCTCCCGCGGCGAGGTTGGGGTCGTTGTCGGGAAAGCGGTCGAGATCTTCCATCTTCTCGGAAGCGAGAAGCGCGGCGGTACTTACGAAGCGAGCGTGCGCGCCCATATTGACGGACTGGCTCATGAGAGCGGCGGTGCCGACCAAGCCGATGGTCAGGACGAGAATCGCCACCATGGTTTCGATGAGAGTGAAGCCGCGCTGCGCGCGCGGCTTACGGAGCGACTGTGATGTTTCCATAGGTAGACACCGTAATCGTTTCTGTGGGCACCGTAGCGACGAAGCCCGGGTAACTCAGGGTTAAAGTGATAGGCACTGCGGCCGGGTTGCTGACGACGCTGCCGCCCGGGCTAAAGGTCAACGTGATATCTGCGTTGAGCGCCACGCCGCGGCCCATCAGCGGGACCGCTCCGCCCACGTTTGTGAAGGCCGCCGCGCATGCTTGTCCGCCGAACGCCGGGGCTTCGCTTTGTACCTGATAGCTGTAAGTAGCTTTTGTAATGACCACCTGTGATTTGCAGCCGTGAAAGATGGCCTGGTAACGGCTGGAGGAAATCGCTCCGGTCAGCGAGCTGATGGCCGAGCGCATGGAGTAAATGCGCATGGTGTTCCCAATTACGGGAACGGCCATGGCAGCGAGGGTCATTCCGACGGCTACAACCAGCACGAGTTCAAGTAGCGTGAAGCCTCGCGAGCCTCGCTCTCGAACAGGAGCTAGAGTTGTGTGCTGCTTTGCCAAACCGCAGATCATTCGTGTCTCCGTAAGGCCGTAAGATTCTTCTGGACTTTGAGTCCGACTCAAAAACCTGCAGTGGGAGGAGCAGTTCGCGTGCCACCGCCTGAGCTTAGTAAGCTGCTGCTAACATTGCGGTTATGGGCGGAGTTTCCGTCGTAGGGCGGGGGCCATGGTGGCGATGGGTGAAAATGTAACAAGTTGGCGCTGTAGCCAGTCGCGAGTTCTGAGCACGCAAAGTTAGCAACTTGCGGGCGCAGGTCGCTTGCGTGCAGGGGGCTATTCCCCGACAATGAGGTGTTTGAGTAGAGTTATTTTCCGGTGTGGCGAGCCCTGGTGCGGGCTCGCGGGGTCTCGAGGGACATGGCAAAGCTAGCTCGTTCGCCGAAGCGAATCGTTGCGTATTTTTCCATGGAAATTGCGCTGGAGAACGCCATGCCGAGTTACAGCGGCGGACTTGGCGTGCTGGCGGGGGATACCGTGCGGGCGGCTGCGGACATCAAGTTGCCGATGGTGGCGGTGTCGCTGCTGTACCGCAAGGGGTACTTCACGCAACGGCTGGCGGAGGACGGAACGCAGACCGAAGAGCCTTCGGTGTGGAGAGTCGAGGACTTTCTGCAGGAAGAGCCTGTGCGGGTGAGCGTGCCGCTGGAGAACCGGCGGGTGGAGTTGCGGGCTTGGCGGTATGACGTGAGGGGCGTGCGCGGTTTTGAGGTGCCAGTGTACTTTCTGGATGCCGATTTGCCTGATAACCAGGAGTCTGACCGGGCGCTGACGGGCCAGCTTTATGGAGGCGACGCGTATTACCGGTTGTGCCAGGAAGTATTGCTGGGGATCGGCGGAGTGCGCATATTGCGGGCGCTTGGGTATAACGAGTTGACGCGCTACCACATGAATGAAGGCCACGCGGCGCTGCTGGCGCTGGAGTTGTTGGGCGAGGAGGCGGAGAAAGCTGGGCGGACTTCGATTCGCGGGGAAGACATCGAAAAGGTGCGACGCAAGTGCATTTTTACGACGCATACACCGGTGCCCGCAGGGCACGACCGGTTTCCGATGGAGTATTTGACGCGCGCTTTTCCCGATCAGAATGGGTTTTTCGACTTGAAGGATGCTTCGTCGGCGGATCTGGTGAAGCAGATTTTGCAGGCAGAGCAGGATTTTCCGGATATGCAGCAGGCGGCGCGGGCTGGGGCGTCGCTGAACATGACATATCTGGCATTGAGCTTGAGCACCTATGTGAATGGCGTGGCGAAGTTGCACGGGGAGACTTCGCGGAAGATGTTTCCGCAGGTGCCGGTGGAGTCGATCACCAACGGCGTGCACGCGGTGACCTGGACTTCGCCGGCCTTCAAGGAACTTTTTGATCGGTGCATCTCGTCCTGGCGGGAAGACAACTACAGCTTGCGGAGCGCTTTGGGTTTGCCGCCGGAGGAGCTTTGGGCTTCGCATCTGATTGCGAAGCACGCATTATTGGAAACGGTGCGGATGAAGACTGGGCTGACGCTTGACCCGGATGTATTCACGATTGGATTTGCGCGGCGGGCCACGGGGTACAAGCGGGCGGACCTGATTTTGACCGATCTCGACAGGTTGCGGCAGATCGCAAAAAGTGCCGGGAAATTTCAGATTGTTTATGCGGGCAAGGCGCACCCGCACGATACCGGTGGGAAAGAGATCATCCGCCATATTTTTCAGGCGAAGAAGGCGCTGCGCAAGGCCGTGCCTGTGGTTTTTCTGGACGAATACAATATGGAAGTGGGCGGAAAGATTACCGCTGGCGTGGACTTGTGGCTGAACACGCCGCAGTTTCCGTTGGAGGCGTCGGGAACCAGCGGAATGAAGGCGGCGCTGAATGGTGTGCCGAGTTTGAGTATTTTGGATGGGTGGTGGGTGGAAGGGCACATCGAAGGGATCACCGGATGGTCGATCGGGGAATCGCGGTTGTCTGCTGGAATTGCTACGCCGACGGACGGGGCGGCGGAGGTGCAGTCGCTCTACGGGAAGCTGGAGGGCGTGATTTTGCCGATGTTTTATAAGGAGCGTAGCCGGTATCTGGCGGTGATGCAGCATGCGATTGCGATCAATGGATCGTTTTTTAATACGCAGCGCATGGTGCAGCAGTATGTTACGGACGCTTATTTGCGTTAGCTTTGCGTGATCGTTGTAACAATTGCGTACGATTTTTGGGTTTATCGAAGCGCGTGTTTCGCAGATGTCTTGCGAAACCCGCTGGCTTAGCGCAGACGATTTTTGTAGACAGCCATTCCTACGACGGCGTCCATGCCGATCTTCTCCAGAGCTTTGATTTCTCGCTGCGTTTTAATTCCGCCGGCAGCGATGATCGGATGCGGGGTCGCTCCGCGGAGCATTTGAAACCACTTCAGATTCGCGCCACTCATCGTGCCTTCGCGGTCTACGTCCGTGCAGAGGAATGCGGCACAGAATGGTTGGAGTTCCGCCATCACACTCTCGGGACGAAGTTTCAGCTTGCGGCGCCAGGCGTTGGTTACGACGCAGCCCTTTGCGGTATCGAGCGCAACCACGATTTGGCGCGGATTGATTTTCTTGACCAGCTGGCGCAGAAATCGCGCGTTTACTTTTCCGCCGCTGAACGCCGCGCTGCCGATGATGATTTGCTCGGCGCCCCAATTCTCGATAGTTGACGCGCGCGCCACGCTGCGGATTCCGCCGCCCACGCGAACTTTCATTTTGTACTTCGCGTTGGCCTTAACGCACAGGTCGCGCACCAGGTCGTCATTTGCGGGTTTTCCCATGGCGGCGTCGAGGTCGATGATGTGCAGCCAAGGGTAGACGCGAAATTTGTCTAGTTGGCCGAAGACGTCGGCGACCGCCAGTTCGCGGCGGCGTCCGTGTACGAGCTGCACCGCTTGACCGTCTTGCAGATCGATGCAGGGAATCAGCAAGGGAGACGGACCTCGATGTTCTTCGCGGCGAGAAACTCCTTTAGTTCGCGAATCGATTGGACGCTGTCATGGAAAATGGAAGCGGCGAGTGCCGCGTCGGCTGCGCCCTCGGTAAAGATTTGGGCGAAGTGTTCGGGCAGCTTTGCGCCACCGGACGCGATTACCGGCACGGTGACGGCGCGTGAGATTGCCGCGGTCAGGGGCACGTCGAAACCTTGCTGCGTTCCATCGCGATCGACGGAGGTGAGGAGAATCTCTCCCGCTCCGAGCGAGACTCCTTGTTTCGCCCACGCAAGGGCATCTCGTCCGGTGGCATCGCGGCCTCCGCGGACCATGACTTCCCAATGATCGCCTGCGCGCTTTGCATCGATGGCCAACACGACGGCTTGCGCGCCGAACTCGCCAGAGAGTTCCGAGAGCAGGCTGGGCCGACCGACAGCGGCTGTGTTCACGGTAATTTTGTCCGCGCCGGCGCGCACCACCGCACGAGCATCCTCCAGAGTCCGAATGCCGCCGCCCGCGGTGAGTGGAATGGCGAGTTCGGCGGCAACACGCCGGATTGTTTCGAGGAAAGTGGGCCTGCGGTCGCGTGAGGCCGCGATGTCCAGGACGACGAGTTCGTCGGCGCCTTCCGCGTTGTAGCGAGCAGCCAACGTCACGGGATCGCCGGCATCGCGCAAACCTTCAAAGTTCACGCCCTTGACGACGCGAGCGCCATCGGTATCCAGGCAGGGAATGATCCGATGAGCGAGCGTCATGATGCGAGCCTCAGGAAATTCTGTAATAGCTGAGCGCCGGCCGCGCCACTTTTTTCTGGGTGGAATTGCACGGCGTTGATGTTGTCGCGTTCGAGAACTGCCGTGAACTCCGACCCATGCGTGCAAGTCGCGACCTCATGACCGCCGTGGTTCTCGACCTTTGCAGCGTACGAATGTGCGAAATAGAAATGGGCGTCGCGTGGGATGCCGTCGAGCAGTCGTGAAGGGCCTGTCATCTTCAGTTGGTTCCAGCCCATGTGGGGCAGCTTGACGTTTGCCGGAAGCGCCTGGATTTTTCCGGGAAGGACCTGCAGGCCGCGGAGGTCGGGCGCTTCCTCGCTGGAATCGTAGAGCGCCTGCAAGCCCAGGCAAATCCCAAGAGACGGCACGCCGCGCTGTAAAGCCTCCAAGAGTGGTACACGCAGGCCGCGTTCATCCAGCGCTCGAATGAGTGCGGCGAAGTGGCCGACTCCAGGCAGAACTAATGCCGCGGCGTCTGCGAGACACTCCGGTGTGCTCACTCTTGTTGATTCAGTGCCCAGGCGGCGCAGGGCGCGCTCGACCGAAGCGACGTTGCCCGCACCGTAGTCGATCAGCGCGACTTTCACAGCAGGCCCTTCGTACTCGGCAAAACGTTGCGCAACCGCTTGTCGCGCGACACGGCGAAACGCAACGCGCGCGCGAAGGCTTTAAACATAGCTTCGACCTGGTGATGTGATGAGCGTCCGTAGACGACACGCAGGTGAACGTTGGCGCGCGCTGCTTGCGCGAAACCTTGGAAAAAATCCTCGGTCAGCTCGGTTTGGAAATCACCGACGCGGGCGGCTTTTATTTTTCCGCTGCAGACACAGTAGGGGCGGCCCCCGAGATCAACCGCTGCAGCGGCCAACGTTTCGTCCATGGGCATCAGAAAATACCCGGCACGCAAGATGCCGCGCTTGTTTCCCAGTGCCTTGAGCACGGCCTCGCCAAGCGCGATGCCTGCGTCTTCGACGGTGTGATGCTGATCGACATCGAGATCGCCTGTGGCTTTCAGTATCAGGTCGAACGCGCCGTGGCGGGCGACGAGGTCGAGCATATGGTCGAGGAAGCGGATTCCGGAGGAGACTTGCGAGGTGCCTCGCCCGTCGAGATTCAGACGGATGTGGATGTCCGTCTCGTTGGTTTTGCGATGAATCTTTGCGGTTCTTGGCATTGTTTGGGCTGTAAAGGCGAGAGCGAGCTCCCGCAATCCAAAATTTATCTGACTTGCTTGATCAGGCGCAGTAGGCGCTCCATTTCAGTTTTGGTACCGATGGTGACACGCACGAAACCTGGGCCAATCTCCTTGGAGCGTTCTCGTAACAGGATCCCTTTTTCTTCCAGGCGCCGGCACATTTCCAGTCCTCCCGGGCCGAAGTCCGCCAACAGGAAATTGCCGGCGCTGGGATAGGTCTTGACACCGAGCTTTTTCAATTCCTTCTCGAACCACGCGCGCATGCGGAGGATAGCGCGCAAATAGCGTTTCATGGTTTGCGGATTACTTACCGCCGCTTCGGCAGCGGCCAGTGCGGCGACGTTGACAGGGAAGGGAGCCGTGGCGCGTCGCAAAATCGAGAGCGATTCCGCGCAGGCAATCACCGCGCCCAGCCGCAAGCCCGCAAGTCCCGCGGCTTTTGAAAATGTGCGTGCAACGAAGAGCTGAGGATACTCATGAATCTTGGGAATCGTGCTCACAGCCGAAAATTCGGCGTAAGCTTCGTCGACAACGACAGCCGTGCGTGTCGCCGCTTTCAAAATGGTCTCGATCGTCTCTTTCGACAGCAGCGTTCCTGTTGGGTTGTTGGGATTGCAGATGAATACGGCACGAGGATGCGCACCCAGAGCGTTCAGCACGCTTTCGAGCGGAAACTCCATCGCCGATCCGTAGCGCAATGCTTCGATCTTCGCTCCGGCAACTTCTCCCCAGTAGCGGTACATCGGAAAGGTTGGCTCGCAGATCACGACGCTGCTGCCGGAGTCCACGAAGGCGTCAAAGAATAGGCGGAGGGCATCGTCGCCGCCATTTGTGAGGAGGAGTTCGCCGGGTTTGACGCCGAAGTGCCGTGCGAGGCGTTTTGTTCCGCGCTCGTATTCGGGATACATGGCGAGTTGCTTCGGCGAGAGTTTTGCCAATGCGCGTTTGACCGCGGGGGAGCAGCCTGCGGTGTTTTCGTTGAAATCCAGACGCACCTTGTTTGCGCGGCCCTCGCCGGGTGGTTCGTAGGTTCGGCGGTCCAGGATCGCCTGGCGTACCGGCAATTGAACATTCATTTGGGTGCCTCGTCTAAATGGGACGCGCTCAAGCGCGCCTCCACATTTGCTTGCCTGACAGCTACCGCTCTTGCGTGCGCTTCTAGGCCTTCCGCGTGGGCTAGGGTTTGCACATCGTCGGCGAGCGCATTGAAACCACTTCGCGTGATGGATTGCGCGCTGATGCATTTCACGAAGTCGGCGGCACTGAGCCCGCCACGCCTTCGCGCCCACCCGCCCGTCGGCAGCACGTGGTTACTGCCGCTGGCGTAATCACCCAAAGGTTGCGCGGACCAGGGGCCGACGAAAACGGTGCCGGCGGCTTGGCACTTCTTCAACAAAGTGGTGGCGTTGCCAGGAAGGCTGAGGTGTTCTGGCGCGAAGCGGTTCACGAAATCGCAGGCCGCGTCGATTGATGGCGTTACAACGATCGCGCCGCTCCGCGGAATCGAAATATGGGCGGGATTCGTTTTTGCGAGCTGCTGCAACTGTGTTGTGACCGCTGCCTGTACCTCGCGCGCCAAAATCTTGGACGTGGTGACGAAGTAGCTGCCTGCGTCCGGCGCATGCTCGGCTTGTGCGAGCAGATCAGCCGCGATCCATCGGGGGTTGCCCTCCGTAGCCAAAGCAATCGCCTCGGTGGGCCCCGCCGGCAGATCAATCGCGCAATCGCTGCTGACCAGCTGCTTGGCCGCGGTCACGTAGCGATTGCCCGGCCCGAAGATTTTTTCCACCGGCGGCACACTCTTGGTTCCGTAGGCCAACGCGCCAATAGCTTGGGCACCGCCAATCCTGGCAATCTCCGTAACTCCTAGCAGCCCGGCTGCCGCGAGCATTTCCGTATTAGGCCGGGGGCAAACGATTACGATTCGCCGCACCCCTGCAACCGTTGCAGGCACAACGGTCATCACCAGCGTCGATATAAGAGCGTGACGACCACCAGGAATGTAGCACCCGATGGTTTCGATAGGTCGCACGACCTGCCGGACGGTTACGCCCGGCTCAACTTCGATCGTCCAAGGCCGTGGCAATTGTTTCTCGGCGACACATTTCACGTTGCGGACCGCATGCTTGACGGCTTGCAAGAAGTCCGCACCCACGCCAGCGGCGGCTTCCGCAATTTCGCCGCGCGTAATCCATACACTTTTCTCAGCAAGATCGACGCGATCGAGCTTCTTGGTCCAGGCGAACAGGGCCGAATTCCCCCGCCGCCGCACGTCGCCAACGATGCGCGCCGCCACACGTTCCGCCTCGATGTCGCGATTCTGTCTCGCCTGCAGGAGCCGCTTTTCGACCGCCGCTGTAAGTTTCAGAATGCGCATCACAGCACAATCTTGTTCAAGGGATACTCGACGATCCCTTGCGCGTTTGCGGCTTTGAGCTTCGGCAGAATTTGTCGCACCACCGCTTCTTCAATGATCGTATTTACGGCCACCCATTCCGGATCGCTGAGCGTGGAAATGGTAGGTTTTTTCAGGGCAGGGAGAACGTCGAGCACGCGCGGAAGATCATCACGCCGAACGTTCAAGAGCAAGCCCACCTTGGTGGCCGCGGCAATCGCTCCTTGCAGCATCAAAATCAGATTTTCGGCTTTTTCGCGCTTCCACGCATCGGCGGCGGCCTGGCGATTCATGATGAACACGGTGGCCGATTCCAGAACGGTGTCGATAATCCGCAAGCGGTTGGCGCGGAGGGAAGATCCGGTCTCGGTGACTTCGACGATAGCGTCCGCGAGTTGTGGAGCCTTGACCTCCGTGGCGCCCCAGGAGAAGTCCACGCGCGCGGTGACACCGTGGGCAGCCAAGTACGCTTTCGTGATGTGCACCACCTCGGTGGCGATGACCTTGCCCGCCAGGTCCCGCGGTTCGTGGATGTCTGAGTCCTCCGGCACCGCCAGCACCCAACGCACGCGCGCCAAGCGTTGCTTTGCGTAAATGAGTTCCGCCAACTCGTCGACCGCCGAGCCCGTTTCCACGACCCAGTCGTGACCCGTGATACCGGCGTCCAGCGCTCCGGTTTCGACGTAACGCGCCATCTCCTGCGCGCGAACCAACAGGCATTCGATTTCGACGTCGTCGATCGAGGGTACGTAACTCCGCGAACTAACGCTGATCTTCCACCCGGCTCGGGCTAATAAATCGAGGGTCGCGTCTTGCAAGCTGCCCTTGGGGATGCCCAGCTTCAGGCGGTTCATTGCTCTTTCTCCTGTCCATACACGTGCTCTGCGTCGAATGTTCGCTGCTCGATCACTTTTTCGCTCCCATCGTCTTCCATGCGCCGAAAAAAGCAACTGCGATAGCCTTCGTGGCAAACGCCGGGCCCAATGGCCTCGACTCGAACCAGCAAGGCATCGGCGTCGCAGTCAACGCGCACCTCGCGCACCTTCAGCACGTGCCCGCTTGATTCGCCCTTCTTCCAAAGTCGATTTCGCGACCGGCTGTAGAAGACCACTTCGCTAGTGCGTCGCGTCTCCGCAAGCGCGTCTTCATTCATAAAACCCAGCATCAAAACGTCTCCGGTCTGGTCATCCTGGACGATCGCAGGAACCAGGCCGCCCGCCTTCGCGAATGCAATGTCCACGTGTCTCCTCCTCGAGGTGTCCCGACAATTTGCCATCGTAAAAACAAAAAACCCGCTGGGCTTTCCTACGCCAGCGGGCCGATGAGTGCTTTGTTTAGCGAATCGCTATGCACACCTCATCGGACGCGGCACGTGGCCGTGATGATGATGGTGTCGATGAGCGTGCAAGATCATTCCGAAGTGCAGAATAAGGAAACTTCTAGTGGGTGTCAATCGATTGTTTGCGAACGCCCTTCGACTCGTAGATTTGGTGCAATTCTCGCGGAGATCTCAGGCCGATTTCACGCTCGACCCGAAGATCCGGGCTTGCTGGCGCTGTAGTTGACAGTCATCAGGAGGTTTACCGCCACGCCGAATCGTTCGTTCGGCAATTTGTCAACGCGCACCACTTGCGCCACATACTCGCAATTCATCGGGTCGTGCGGGGAACTGTACGGGAAGGTCACGAATACGCGCATGCCGGGGTAGTAGGTTGCCCGCCGTGTCTTGAACAGAACTCCTTCCTTCGACGCATTGATGCTGATCGGCAAGTCTTCAAAATGGTCATCTTTGGGGTCCGACGGGCGCACTCGCAACATCCGGGCAATCTTCGCCCGGCGGCTCCGCCGTTTTTCGGCGTACTGCTTTTCAGCCTCTTCAGGCACGCTTTGTTTGTTCGTGGGCACTTTCTTATGTCAATGTTGACACACCAAGTTGCAACGTCAAGGCGGTGCGGCGAATCAGATATTGTAGGCAGAGTGCACCAATCTGGAACGACTTCGGGCAGCGCGGAGGACCGAGATGGACGAGAAGGTTCGCAAGAATGACGCCGAGTGGAAGAAACAACTCACGCCAAATCAGTATCATGTGACGCGCTTGAAGGGGACCGAGCCACCCTTTACAGGGGAGTACGAAGATGCGGACACGCCGGGCACGTACAAGTGCGTTTGTTGCGGCCAACCACTGTTTCGCTCGGAAACAAAATATCATTCGGGGTCTGGCTGGCCCAGCTTTTACGCGCCTGCGGCAGACGCTGCGGTGGAGACCGAGACCGACGCGAGTCATGGAATGGCGCGCACCGAGGTGAAGTGCAGCCGCTGCGAGGCCCACTTGGGGCACGTCTTCGATGACGGGCCGCGTCCTACCGGGCTGCGCTATTGCATCAATTCACTTTCGCTAAAGTTGGACGAGGACAAAAAGTAAAACGCGCCGCGGGTCGCCGCGGCGCGCTATGGAAAAGTTAACGTTGAGGTAGGGAAGCGCGGATTACGCCGCAGTGCATGCGCACGCCGCGATTTCCGCCACGCGATCGCGTTCCCACACTCCCACGAGAAGCACCTTCGTTCCGCTGGGGTATTTAAAGATATAAAAAACGTTCGTATCGCCATCCACTTCAAAAAATCCGGGTCGCCGCGCATCCGCCCGCAAAGGCGCGCACATGCTTAAGAGCAGACGTAGTTCAGAGATCTGCTCCGGGGAATGATTCCGGAGATCTTCCAGAAGAGGCGGTTGTTTATGTACGGTCATGGTCATTCTGTTTCTCCGCCACATTAGCTTAGCGTTCTCCTCACTTATAAAGACGTAAGAATTCGGCAAAAGTTTCATGGACTGCAACTTTCTAGCCGGTTATCACTGAACTCGTTTGCCTCTCAATTAGATGCCCAGGAGTCGTGAGACGGGTGTAAATATTGTGTCTCGGACTTGGCCGGTCGTGCGGGAACGGGGTCGACGAAAAGTTGACACTTATCTTGGGCTCAGGAGGCTTAAAAGCGGGGCTGGGCACTCCCGGCGAAGGCAAAGTACCCGAGTTTAGATGCGTTCCATCTCGTGGTAGCGTTTCGGGCTATTATTCAAATGTTACTAAGGCAATTCTTTCAGGAGAGCCATCCCCGACCTCTTCGTCCAGGCCTTACGGCGGGCGACCAGATTCCTACCCGCATTGTCGTGGTTCGACGATACCCTCGGGATGAATCGCAACGTACATGCACTCGGGCGGGGCGAAATTTTCTTGGCGCGGGCCTGAAATTCTGGTGGTCCCGAGTTTCCATTATGATAGAGTTTACGTGACTACTTGCCATGGTACTTGCGCAGGGTTTATTAACCTGCGATAGTGGCCCCATTGACCTTCCAGTACAGGAAATCACTGTGACAAAACTATCTACGAAGAAATCGACCAGTAAAGAGAAAAGTACTTTCGGCAAGGATCGGCGCCGGAAACATCACCATTGGCTGGTCACCGTTTATTATGCGGACGGCGAGAAGTTCGGCCGCGTGTACACCGACAAGGACAAAGCCTCGCGTTTTGCCGAGCGGCAGCGCCGGTCGCCAGTCGTTAAATCAGCCCGCGTCAGTCAGGTCTCCTGACCGAATTTCCCGTATGGTTTACTGTTGAATCTATGCGGATGCACGATGAGGCAGGACTTGTCGCTGCTGGAGCACCGTGTTATAAACAGAATTGAAGTTGAGCGGCCTTAGTATAGTGGTAGTACGGAACCTTGCCAAGGTTCAGGTGTCGGTTCGATTCCGATAGGCCGCTCCATATTTTTCAAGCACTCACGACTTTGTTTCCTCACCGCAGATTGACCTTGACGCGCCGAACCTCGCGGCAGTCCGATGTTAACTAGCATCCTTGGCCGCCGGGACTAACCAACAAAAATGCCAGCGCAATACAGGGCCGACCATGTAGGGAGTTTTTTGCGGCCCCCAGAGCTGCTGGAGGCTCGGAAGAACGCGTCGTCTGATCCCGCCCGTTTGCGTAGCCTCGAAGATCTCCACATTCAGCGAGTAATCGACAAGCAGAAAGAACTCGGCTTCGAACTGGCGACCGATGGTGAATTGCGCCGCCGTAATTTCATGAGCGATTTTACCGACGCCGTCGATGGCTTCGACCTCGGCGACTCCACGGCGCGTACCTGGATAGCGGGCGATACGAAAGTTGCTCAGGTCAGTAGCGTCACCGGCATCGTTGTTAAGGAGCTCCGCCAAGTCCGTCCCCTCACCGGCCACGAAGTGCCGTTCTTGCTGTCCCACTGTACCGTCGCTCCAAAGATTACTCTTCCCAGCGCCACGCAATTTCCGGCCATCTCTTTCAAGCACGGCCTGACCGGGAAAATCTATAAGGATCACTCCGCCCTGCTCTGGGCTATCGTCGACATTATGAAGAAGGATCTCGCGGAGCTGTCCTCCCGAGGCGTCCAGTACATCCAAATCGACGCGCCCCGCTATAGCTACTACATGGATCCCAAATGGCGCGACTGGATCAAGGCAGAAATGAAGGTCGACCCGGACGCTGCGCTGGACGAAGCTGTGCGCGCCGACAACGCTTGCTTTAACGCTGCGCGCAAACCTGGCGTCACCCTGGCCATCCATCTCTGCCGCGGTAATAATCGCAGTCACTGGTACGCCGAAGGCGGCTATGACGCCATCGCGGAAAAGCTATTCGGCACTCTCGACGTTGACCGCTTCCTCCTTGAATACGACGATGAGCGTTCCGGCACCTTCGCGCCTCTGCGCTTGGTTCCCAAGGGCAAGACGGTGGTACTCGGTCTGATTAGCTCCAAGGTTCCGCAGATGGAAGGTCCAGACGACCTGGCTAAGCGGGTCGATGAAGCCTCGCGCTTCGTGCCCCTGGAGAATCTCGCCCTGAGTCCCCAATGCGGCTTTGCGTCCACTGCCGAAGGCAATCTCATTACCGAGGAAAGCCAGTGGGCAAAACTCCAGCTCGTCGTCGAGACCACTCGCCGCATCTGGAATTGAGAGACACCGCGTCCAGTGTCCGCCGATGGCGAGCTTCCGCTAGCCTCGCTCTTATCAAAGACCGATGTCGAAGAAAACCGTCTCGTTTTCTCCTTGCAGAATGACGTTCCATTCCAGCTTGTTGTGTCCTCCGGCGATTCTTCTTCCAACCAGGGTCCCGCGTCGAGAAGGCTCGACGAAATTGAGCACGAAATCTTGCTCATTTTCGGCTTCGTCCGGGAAATAGATGCGGGTCACCAGGCGCCGCAGCAACCCTCGCATGAAAATCGAGACAACGATGTGCGGGGCTTGTTGCTTCCCGCTCGGCCCGGGCACGGACCCGGGTTTAATAGTGGCAAAACGAAATGCGCCATTTGCGTCGGTAGGAATCCTTCCAAATCCCTGGAATGCCGGTTCGATGGCCTTGTCTTGGGTGTCTTCGGGGTGCGCATATTTCCCCGCACTATTCGCCTGCCAGATCTCTAACATCGCATCCGGTACGCCGATCCCATCACCATCGGTCAGGCATCCGGTGACTTCGATGCGCTGGCCCGACACATCGCGCCCAGTGAGGTCGGTCGCAATCATTCGGTCGCAGCCGATCGAAAAAAAAGGCCCGACGGTCTGAGAGGGTGTCGCGTGAAGACTCATTCACTTTCCTCCTTGCCGCGGGGATTCCCACGGCGTCGCTTCCCGGCCGGCGAGAACAAGATCGAACTGAAATCCAAGGGCTTGTTCCGGGATGGTGGTCTTCCAATCGAACTCGGAAATCAATCGCTTCCGGGCCTCTTCATTGGCGGTGCAATTGAAGATGGGATCAAATGGGATCAATGCATCGCCCGGAAAATACATTTGCGTGACCAGCCGGGTGGCAAACGCCGGGCCAAACACAGAAAAATGAATATGCGCCGGTCGCCAGGCGTTGTGGTGATTTTTCCACGGATACGCTCCAGGCCGGATGGTCACAAACCGGTATCGTCCTTCAGAATCTGTCAGGGTATGCCCGCAGCCGGTAAAATTCGGATCGAGCGGGGCATCGTGAAGGTCCACTCTGTGCCGATATCGTCCAGCAGCATTGCACTGCCAGAGTTCGACGAGCGTATGCCGTATTGGCCTTCCGTCTTCGTCGATCACTCGACCGCTCACGACAATGCGCTCTCCCAGCGGCTCACCCGGATGCTGCTTGGTCAAGTCGAACGCCTTCACGTCGACGCGCTCGCTCCCAAACATCGGCCCGGTAATTTCGGAAAGTGTTTGCGGAATCGACACCAGTGGCTTCGTCGGTGCCCGCTTGACCGACGAAACATACGGCGGATGTAAATGGTTCGGCTGCGTCCCAGGGAGAGGACGCCGGAAGCCCTTAAGATCTAACATGGCAGCTTCATTTTGCATCTTCGCCAGCGTGTTTGAAACAAGCAGGTTGGAGGAGACTCATCGCGCTCACGGGTTCGCGCCGGATCGCTAAGACATTCTGGGCACACGGAATGCCTTCACGGCAATAGCCGGGTCGCATCAAGGTCGCGGTGCTTGAGGGAAGTACTTGGCTAGCGGGATAATCGACACCGAGCCGAGATTGTCCACAGGCCATGAGTCACCCCTCGCCCAAGCCGGGCTTTTTACCGGTAGCGGCGAAACTCTTATACAGGTTTCTTGCGTCGGCTTTTTTCCCTGCGCCCGGTGCTGGCGCCCCAGCCGCCCCCGCCCGGAGTTTCAATTCGCAATATGCTTCCTGCGTCGGCAAAGAAAGCGCACTTGCCGGGGAGCTCTTTGATTTTACCGGAGCGCATGATTGCGTTCTTGCCGGGCTTCCCGTCCTCGGCGCCAGCTAAGCCATAGGGACCGCGCTTTCGGCGGTCGCAAAGAAGGCCGACCTGGGTGTCCGCTAGGAGTTCGATTTCGCGGACAATACCGTCGCCTCCTCGGAACCGGCCTGTGCCGCCCGAATTGCGGCGAATGGAATACTGGCGGAGTCGCACTGGGTATACCTGCTCGAAGACTTCAATGGGCGTATTCCACGAGTTGGTCATGTGCGTATGGATGGCGGACGCACCATCTTTATTGGGACGAGCGCCCATGCCTCCCGCGATCGTTTCGTAATAGGCAAAGGCGGCGCCCGAGTGGCGCGGATCCTTCCCGCCCAGCGTCAGATTATTCATGGTGCCTTGGCTCGCGGCGGGAATTCTCTGGGGCGCTGCCTTGGCGAGAGCTCGCAGCAGCGTGTCTACCATGCGCTGCGAAGTCTCGACGTTGCCCCCAGCAACCGCGGCTGGCGGACGGGCATTCACAATGGTCCCGGCCGGAGTAATTACCCGAAGTGGCTCCATTAGCCCTGAGGTAGCGGGGACGTCCTCTGACAGTAGGCATCGGAAGACGTAATACACAGCGGATATAGCGATTGCTTTTACGGCATTCACGTTGCCGGCGCATTGCGGGGAGGAGCCGGTGAAGTCGACTTCGGCATGATCGGCGGCGATGCGGATGCTCACCCGAATTCGCAGCGGTTCGTCGCTAACCCCGTCATCGTCTAGGAAATCCTCGGCCGTGTACGTGCCCGCGCGCAGTTCTCGCAGGGCGGCGCGCATCATGGCGGCCGAATAGTCGAGGAGATGTTGGCCGTAGGTGCTGACTTCCCGCTCGCCATATTTCTGCGCAATTTTGAGGAGTCTGCGTTCACCAGTGCGGCACGCGGCGATTTGCGCGGCCAGGTCGCCTTCGCGTTCTCCCGGCGTGCGTACATTGGCGAGCAGCAGAGCCATAACATCTTGATTGACTTCGCCGCGGCGGAAAATCTTGACCGGCGGAATGCGCAGCCCTTCCTGGAAAATTTCGCGCGCAGGGCCCATTGACCCCGCGAGCGCTCCGCCGACGTCGGCATGATGCGCGCGATTCGCTACATAGAACGAGGGACGCCGGTTCCGCGGCAAAAATATCGGCATAACCATCGTCAGATCGGGCAGGTGCGTGCCGCCGGCGAACGGGTCGTTCAGCAGGGCGATATCGCCGGCATGCAAAGCAAACGCCGCTCGTACCGCCGCGACGGAAGCGGGCATAGAGCCAAGATGAACGGGCATGTGATCGCCCATCGCCAGGACTTGCCCGTCGGCATCGTAAACCGCGCAGGAATAGTCGCGGCGCTCCTTGATGTTCGGCGAAAATGCCGAGCGACGGAGCGCGGCTCCCATTTCTTCGGCCACCGAGTGGAAAATGTTCTTGAATATTTCGAGGCGCGTCGGATCGGCTTTCGCCGCGCCCGATGCACGTTTGCGAGAACCTCGATTAATTCTTGCGCGCATGAGTCCTCGATTGTCCTGGCTTGGTCAGCAGGATCTGGCCATATGCATCGACTTGTGCTCGCCAGCCGGCCGGAACCAACGTTGTCGCGCTGTATTCCGAAATCACCGCGGGGCCTGCGAAAGAGTCGCCCCTACGCAATTGTTCGCGATCGATCAGTGCGGCGGTTAGCCGCTTTCCGTCGAGAACGCAGTCGAGGGACGCCCCGCGCCACATTTTCTCGGTACTCGCAACCCTTGCAATCTTTTCGATGCGAGGTTTGTCCGTGATTCCGGTCGCGCGCACGCGCAAGTTCACGATTTCAACCGCGCGCTTGGCGTCATGGTAGCCGTAACGCTGTTCATGCGCGCGATGGAATGCACTCACGATGTCACCGTCTGTCGGCACGCTCAATTCATACGCTTGCCCCGTGTAGCGCATATCCAGCCGCCGCTCAATGCGAATTTTCGAGGGCAGAAATCCCTCCTGCCGCAGCGTTCGATTTCCATCGGTCTCCAGGTGACTGAATAATCGGCGCAATCCGACTGAGAGACCATTCACGCCGCGTATGGCAAATAGCACCGTGCGTGAAAACTCGCGCACAACATCCGCGCGTAGGATTCCCAGTGCCGACAGTGCGCCGGGGAAGTTCGGGAGCAGTACGCGGCGCATTTCCAGTGCCGACGCCAAAGCGCAGGCGTGGAGGCCTCCCGCTCCGCCGAACGCCACCATCGTGTAGTCGTGCGGATCATGCCCGCGCTCGACGGAAATGACACGGATCGCTTTCTCCATCACGACGTTCGCCACCGCGAGAATCCCCTCCGCGAAATCCTCGACGCTGCGAAATACGCCGCGCGTTTTGTCCATGAAGTGACGCGCGCGCGGGACATCGAGCGCAAAGCTTCCACCCAGCAATCCGCTTGTGCCGAAATGCCCCAGCGCCGCGTGCGCGTCGGTCACTGTGGGTCGGTCGCCCTGGCCGTAGCAGATCGGCCCCGGCTCGGCGCCCGCACTCTCCGGTCCTACACGCAACGCTCCGCCACGGTCGAAGCGCGCAAGGGATCCGCCGCCCGCGCCGACGGTGTGAATCTCCAGCATCGGCACAGCGACCGGCAGTCCCGCGGCCATCGCCTCGCTCGTCGTGCGCAAATCCCCCGATAGCAGCGCGACATCGGTCGACGTTCCACCCATATCGAAGGTGATTACTTTGTCGATTCCCGCCAGTTTGGCGGCATACGCTGCGCCGGTGACTCCGCCCGCGGGTCCAGACAAAATCGTCGTCACTGGCTCGCGCGCGGCTCGCTCCGCGGAAATAATTCCGCCATTGGACTGCATCACCTGCACCCGCAAATGAGTAGTCGCCGTTTTGGGCCGCGGACCGCTGTACCACGCCGCGCGCACCCGATTTTGCGTACCACGTAAGTAACCGCTCATGACCGGCGCGAGGTAAGCGTTGATCGCCGTCGCGGAGGTGCGCTCGTACTCGCGGAATTCGGGCAGGATTTCATGAGAAACCGAGACAAGATATCCAGCCCTGCGAAGACGCTCGGCGAGTTTTCTCTCATGTTGCGGATTCCGAAAGGAGAAAAGGAAACAAACGGCAACGGCATCGGGTTTGGCGCGGTGGACGATTCGCAAGATGCGTTCCACTTCTTGCTTGGACAATCCCTCGATAACCGTTCCATCCCACGCCAGCCGTTCGGTCGCGCCGATGCGGTCGCTGGCTCGAACCAGAGGTTCCGGCTTCTCCACAAAAAAATCGTAGAGCTTCGTTCGAGCCTGACGGCCAATTTCGAGAACGTCCTCGAATCCCGCGGTGGTTACCAGAGCGACGCGGCCGCCGCGGCGTTCGAGTAGGGCATTGGTGCCGACGGTCGTTCCGCAAATCAGATCAAGCCCGCGATCATCGCTGAAAACGCTCGCCGGCGGGAACTGCTTACGGGCTTGACGCACCGCCGCGGAGATCGCTTCTTCCGGCATGGAAGGCTGCGAAGGAACCTTCAGGATTTGTAGCTTCCCGTTGCGCACGAAGACGCAATCGGTGAATGTTCCCCCGGTGTCGATGGCGATCCGCATGAGCCGGACTCGGGCGTCCTACGGCACAGCGGGAGAAGGATTCTCCGGCGGCGTTTTCGAAAAATGCTTTTCGTACCAGGCGATCGAGCGGTTCAAGCTATCGACGACATGGCCGGACTCGCGAATCCCGTGGCCCTCGCGCGGGTAGCGCACGAAGACTGTCTCGACGCCGACATCCTTCAGGGCCACAAAATACTGCTCCGCTTCCGCGATGGGAACATCGTTGTCGTTCTCGCCGTGCATCAGCATCGTGGGCGTCGCCACCCCCGCGATGTGCTTCAGCGCCGAGCGTTCCCACATGACGTTCATGAAATCGTCCTGATGCGGCAGTTGCCCGAACTCCATCTGCTCGTATTGGTTGTAGTAGGTCATGTAGTTATAGCTGATCAGGTTGGCGATTCCCGCGATGGGGATCGCCGCGCGAAACATGCGCGTCTGCGTGATCAGCCACATCGTGAGCTGACCTCCATAGCTGACGCCTTCAATGCCCATCCGCTCTCGATCGAGCCACAGGTAGCGTCGCAGTGCCGCGCTCACGCCGTAGAGTACGTCCTGCGCCTCATTGCCATCCTGATCGCCAAACACCGCATCGGCAAATGCCTGCCCGTAGCCGGTCGAACCGCGATAGTTTACGTGTAGCGTGGCCCAACCGCGCGCCGCGAACGCCTGATCGCGAAAATTGAAGCCCGGCCCATTCTGTCCGTGCGGACCGCCGTGGATGTTGACGATCAGCGGATGCTTCGAGTCCGCGGTCATGCCCAGCGGCCTGACGAGGAACGCTTCGACTTCGTATTTGTTGTCGTTGCTGATGAAGGTGAACGGCTCGACCTCCGCGATTTGTTTCCCGCCAAGGACATCGGCATTCAAATCGGTGAGCTGTTTCGCGCCACCTCCGATGCGAACGTAAAGCTCGCCCATGTCCCGCGGGCTCGTGAACGCATACGCAATCGCTCCCGATTTCGCGATCGAAAACCCGCCGACACTTCCCATCCCGTTCACAACCATTTCCGCGGCAGGTCCGCTGGCCGGACGCATCACGCGACGCTCGCCTTCCTGCATTCCCGATGCGTTGGCGTCGACGGGTTGCCGATACAGGTGCACGCTGCCGCGTTCCTGTACCGTGAAATAGACTGCCTTGCTGTCTGGCGCCCAGGCGGGCGCCCCCTGTCGATTGTCGATCCCCGCGAGTTCACGACGGTTCGAACCATCCGCGTTCATCACCCAGACGTGCGTATCCTCCATGGTCGTCTCGCGGTCGGTCAGACCACGCTTGGTGGCGCGAAAAGCGATCATCTTTCCGTCGGGCGAAAACTTGGGGTCGTACTCGATATTTTCGGTGGCTGTGAGCCTGTGGATGGAACCGTCGGTTAGTCGGAGAGAGAAGAGATCGTAGTTGAAGAATTGATCGGTCTCCGGCGACTGGTCGGATGCAAAAACAATTTCGTCGCCGCGCGGAGACCAGTCGATGGAGTGCTCATAGTTGTCGCCCTTCGTGATCTGGCGGACGGTTTTGGTCGCAACATCCACCATGAAAATGTGCAGGCGCCGGTTGTCATTGAAACGGGTGAGGCCCTCTCCCGCGTCCGGCTTGTACAGGTAGCGCGTGATCACCATCGGATCGCCGGACGCATCCGCTGTCTCCGGCCCGGGGGTCGCCGAAATGAATGCGATCTGTTTGCTGTCCGGTGACCAGGTGACCTCCGCGCCGGTTCCGGGCAATGGCGCGTTTGTGCCGTGAGCTTCCGTCAAAAATGTCACGCTCGATCCATCGGGATGCGCGATCGCCAGTCCCTGCTTGCCCTCGGCCGCGCCGTCGTATGCGATCCAGCGTCCATCTGGCGACCAGACGGGGCTGCCCGCCACGTCATTTTCGCCGCCGATACGCGTCGATTTGGCTGAGGCGACGTCCATGACCCACAGCTGCGGCCACGACCGTCCGGGACGGTCATAGCGCACCACCGTGTACGCGATGAATTTGCCGTCCGGGGAAAACTCCGCCTGCGCCACCGCCCGCATCCGCTGATAGTCGGTTGGCTGCAGCCCGCCCGTGACCTGGCCATTGGATACACCCGCAATCATGCTCGCCGCGAAAAGCGCCAGAACGCTCGCCGCAGCAGTCCAACCAGAAACCAAACGTCGAACCCGCATTGCCGCTCTCCATACCACCGCAGATTTTGCAGCCCGCATTCTACAGAAGAATCGCGCGAACACGCGGTTGAATCTCGTTCGCTATGTCTCCGCGTTCTCTGTGCCCCTTTGTGTCCTCTGTGTAAGCCTTTCGCTCTTTCCGCTTTTTCTATCAATCCTGCAAACCATGGCCGCATCGAGCAAGCTCTTTCCCCCGAGCCCCATTTCAAGTACCCTGCCGACTCGGAGCGAACCTCGAATGAAAATAATCCTCGCCGTATTCCTGACGTGTGCAATGGTCACAGCATTTCACGCTCGCATCGTCGACGCCCAAGCGCCCACGCAACCCAATGCCGAAAAACCGCACGCTGATTGCGAAGAACTCCCCGCGGTCGCCGCAAAACTCGCTAACGACGAGAAGACTCTCCAGGATTGGCCCAACATCGCCCGCTATCACGACGCCAACGTCACCGTGCAACCCCCCACTAAGGACGAGAGGCGCGTCGTTTTCATGGGTGATTCCATCACCGACATGTGGGTGCAACCCCAATTTGGCGAATTCTTCCCCGGCAAACCGTACATCGACCGCGGCATCAGTGGACAAACCACGCCGCAAATGCTGATCCGCTTCCGCCCGGACGTTATCGCGTTGCGGCCCAGAGTCGTGGTTATTCTTGCCGGCACGAACGATCTCGCTGGCAACACAGGTCCGATGACCGTTGCCCAAATCGAAGACAATCTGACCTCAATGTCGGAGCTCGCCCACGCCAACAAAATCCGCGTCGTGCTCGCGTCCGTCCTTCCGGTCAGCAACTATGGCCACGATCGCAGCGGCAATCCAGTCGACATGCGCATCAAGCGCCAACCGGAAAAAATCCTGGAATTAAACTCTTGGATCAAGAAATACGCCGCTGATCATGGCGACGTCTATCTCGACTACTTCGCCTCCACCGTCGACGACAAAGGCCTGCTCAAAGCAGACATCAGCGAAGACGGCCTGCATCCCAACGCGAAAGGCTATGCCGTAATGTCCCCACTAGCCGAACATGCCATCCAAACGGTTCTGAAAAAGCGCAAGTAACCCGTAGCACAGACTTCAGTCTGTGTCCCCAAAGCCGGCCAGGTGTTGTAGCGGCCAGGGGTGGTAGGCGCCCCGGGGTCGTAGCGGCCGCTTTCCGAAGCGGGCGCCTTTAGCTGTAATTTCCTAACCGTGCGCTCTTACCCGCACCACCAAGCCGCACAAAAATCCGTGGCACAGCCATTCCTGGCGGTGCCCTGGTGTTGCGCTTCACGCCCCGTCTGACACCAAGTTAACCACCTGTAACTTGACCCCAGCACCCTGCTGCGCTAGGGTGTTAGAAGTTCTCCGTTAGAGGAATCTATCATTCGCCAGAACCTTCCCACCGCAGGACGCTCCTCCATCTGAATGCGACGTACTGTTCACATCTCCGGACAAATTGAACCCTTCTTCGGCACATTGGACGAGAACGTGCGCCTACTCGAAGACGCTCTGCATGTCCGCACGCACCTGAACGACAGCCGGTTGAGCATTGAAGGCGATCAGGACAACGTCGATCACGCCGTGAAAATCGTCGAGGAATACAACCACGTCACGCGTCACGGCCGCAAACTTACCAGCGCCGAGGTGAAGTCCCTGATTCACGTCGCCACTGACGAGCCACACGAATCCCCACGGGGGATGTTCGAGCACGGCCGCCAGCGATCCTTTGGGAAGAAGGTCGTCACACCCAAGAACGCCAGCCAGCGGCGCTATATGGAAGAGATTGAGAAGCACGACATGATGTTCGGCGTCGGCCCCGGCGGCACCGGAAAAACCTACATCGCCGTGGCCATGGCGGTCAGCGCGCTGCTGACAAAGCAGGTCAACCGCATCATTCTGGCCCGACCTGCGGTAGAAGCGGGCGAGCGTCTCGGCTTTCTCCCCGGCACGCTGCAGCAGAAAATCGATCCGTATATGCGCCCTCTGTACGATGCGCTCTACGATATGCTCGAGCCCGACAAGCTGGACCGCTTTCTGGAAAAGGGAATTATCGAGGTCGCTCCGCTGGCCTTCATGCGCGGCCGCACGCTCAACGACTCGTTCGTCATTCTCGACGAAGCGCAAAACACCACCAGCGAGCAGATGAAAATGTTTCTCACCCGCTTGGGCTTTAATTCTAAGGCCGTCATCACGGGCGACATCACGCAGATCGACTTACCCGCCGGCAAGAAATCCGGCCTCATCGAAGCCCTCGAAGTCTGCGGCAAGATCGACGGTATCGGCATCGCCCACTTCACCGAAAAAGATGTGGTGCGCCACAACTTGGTCCAGCAGATCATCCGCGCCTATGAGGAGTATGATGGTACCCAGCCGCAGCGTAGCGGCAAGGCCGTCAATCTCGTGAATGGCAAGCCCGAAGGGCGCGCGACCGAGCCCGGGACATCACAGATCAAAGAAATTAACTGAGCCAAGAAATCCACCGAGGATGATTCTGAATCGCCAGCGGACCGTACGCGTCGCCAGGCCCCCACTGGAGTTATTTCTGCGCCGCGTGCGCGAGCAACTCGGTCTCGCCAGCGCGGGCGTCACCATCTGCTTGGTGAGCGACGCAGAGATCGCCCGCTTGAACGAGTCCTTCCGCAACAAGAAAGGTCCCACGGATGTCCTCTCGTTTCCGGCAGTCACTCGTAGCAAACCCGTCCCGCTGCCCGATCGCAATGGTCACACCGTAGCGGCCGCCTTCCGAGGCGGGCGCCTTTCGACGATCTCCACGCCGAGAGAAGCCCATCGTCACGTTCTTCAGCAGAGCACGGCTTTAGCCCTTGAAGCCGATTTTCTCGGCGACATCGCGATTTCCCCCGCCACCGCCCGTCGCAACGCAAAGAAATATAACCGCACCCTGCCCAGCGAACTCCAGATCCTGATTCTCCACGGCGTCCTGCACCTGCTCGGCTACGACCACGAAACCGACCGCGGCCAGATGACGCGCATCGAACACCGGCTGCGGCGAAAGTTAGGCCTCTCGTGAAAGTCTATTTCTGGGCGTACACAAGCGGCACGTTGCTTCTTGCCCTGGGCCTACCGATCTTTTCCTATCTGACCCTGATCTATCGCGAACTCGGACGCATGACCACCGGCCGCGTGCACGCTCACCTCGATATTTTCGAGGCGGAAATTGAGCACAAACTCAAAATCAATCGTCGCAGCGGCGGCCGGACGTTCCGCATCCTCGGACATTTCTGGCTTGCCTTCCTCGTGCTGGAGACCACGCGCGGTGTCGTTTATTTCGTCCCCGGCACCTGGGAATCGTTCATTGAGTTCTGGGTTTTTCTCACCCTCGAAGTCGTCGTCCTCATGCACTTCATTCCGGACATGTTGCTGTACCGCACCTCCGGGCGCTGGCTGCTACCCCTGCTGCCGCTGATTCGCGCCGCGATCTGGTTTGCCTGGCCGGCGCGGATTTTTCTGGAGGGCGCGGAATCCCTGGCGCGCATTTCGGAGCGCGAGTTCGAGCAGACTGAAGAGCAGCGCACGGAAGAAGGCATTGAAGCGCTGGTCGAACAAGCCGAAGAGGAGGGCATCATTGAGCCCGAGCAGGCCGACCTGATCGAGCAAGTCGTGGAGTTCAGCGACAAGCGCGTCCGCGAAGTCATGACCCCACGCCCGGACATCGTAGCTATGGCCGCCGACGCCACTCTGGAAGAGCTACACGCAAAATTCATCGAAATGCGTTTCGCGCGCATGCCCGTATATGAGAAATCGCTCGACGATATTTTCGGCGTGGTCTACGCCCAGGATTTGCTGCACATCGCCGATCAGGATTTGCCCAAGCGCAAAGTCCGCGAGCTCGTGCGTCCCACCATGTTCATGCCCGAAACAAAAGCGGGTTCCGAGCTGCTGCGAGAGATGCGCCAGAAAGATCAACCCATGGCCATCATCATCGACGAGCACGGCTTGGTGGCCGGGCTGGCGACGGTGGAAGATCTAGTCGAAGAAATCGTCGGCGAAAGCGGCCGTGATGAAAAGAAGCCCGCGCCCGACGTCATGCGCGAGCCCGACGGAAGTCTGGTCCTGCGCGGCAGCATGGCCATCGACCATGTGGAGGAGTTGCTTGGCGTCAAATTTGGCGACAAATCCGACGAAGCGGTCACCACCATTGCCGGTTTGCTGAGTCACGTGCTCGGAAAGGTTCCCGCACCCGGCGACACCATTGACCTGGAAGGCCATCGCTTCGAGGTGCTCGAAGCCAACCAGCGCAAGGTGCTTCGGCTGCGGGTCCGCAAGCGAGCCGTTGTCGCGTCGCCGCCAGCGAAGTAAAAAAGGGAATTGAGGTTGAGCTTGAGCTTGAGAGAAAAAGGAAGTGAGACCTCGCCGAAGCGCACGGCCTTTCGCGCGGGCTTTGTGGCGATTGTGGGGCGGCCGAATGCCGGCAAGTCAACGCTGCTGAATCGCGTTGTTGGGCAGAAGGTCGCGATCGTCACAGCGAAACCCCAGACGACGCGCAATCGCATTCAGGGCATCGTCACGACTCCGAAGGGCCAGATCGTATTCATCGACACACCCGGGTTGCATGAGGCGGACTCCGCGCTGGGCCGGCAGATGATGCATGAGGTTGCGGCAGCGCTCGAGGGAATCGACGTGCTGCTGCTGATGGTGGACGCCAGCCGCGCGCTTCCGTACGCGGATTCACTGCTGTTGGAGAAGGCGAAGCGATTTCGCGGTAAGACCATCCTGGCGCTGAACAAAGTTGATCGTGTGCCGAAACCCAAATTGCTGCCATTGATCGAAGCGCTCGGCAAAGCGTTCGAGTTTTCGGCAATCATTCCGATTTCCGCGCTGAAGGGCAGCGGGGTCGAACAGTTGCAGGAAGAAATCTTGAAGCACCTGCCGGAGAGCGAGCCGTACTTTCCCGAAGACCAGATAACCGACCAGCCGGAACGATTTCTGGCCGCGGAAATCATTCGCGAAAAAGCGATCCAGGTGATGTATCACGAAGTGCCCTACGCGCTCGCGGTGTTCGTCGATAAATTCGAGGAAAAGCTCAAGTTGCTGCGCATCGAAGCGACGCTGAACGTGGAGCGCGCTTCCCAGAAGAAAATCCTGATCGGGCACAAAGGCGAGATGCTGAAGAAGATCGGGACCGCAGCGCGCAAGGAACTCGAAGAATTATTCGGCACGAAAGTATATTTGCAAACGTTCGTCAAAGTTGTGCCCGACTGGCGCGAAAGCCCCCAGAAAGTTCGTGAGCTCGATTGGCATTTCCAGCTCGAAGGACTGAGCGAGGACCAGCGCATCGAGACGCCGGATAGCCTGGTCGGCGATGCGACCGACCAAGCACCAGCCGAGCCCGTAGAATACGTGCCGGAATCGGACGACGAATACGAGCCGCCGGCCGATGCTGGGAAGGAACCGGAACGATAGTTGTGGTTGTGAGTTCTTGGCGGCCCACACAGCCGGGAATGGCTGTGCCACTTAAAATCTGGAGCGGGGTTGTTGATCGAGATTGCCAGCATTCCTTCTCATTCACTTTAATCTTTGCACTTTGGTCTGGGCACTTTAATCTGGGGCGGCGATGCCCAGGTTTTTCATTTTGCGGTAGAGATGGCTGCGCTCCAGGCCCAGGGCTGTGGCTGTTTGTGTCATGTTCCAGCGGTGTTCCTGTAGTTTTCTCAAGATAAATTCGCGTTCGTAGGCGCTGCGGGCTTCGTGCAGCGTGTTGTAGGGGTGTTGCGGGCTTTCGGCTACGCCGCGGAACAGCTCTGGCGGAAGGTGGTGTGGCTCGATGCGAACTTGCGGGCAGACGATGACCAGACGCTCGACGAGATTACGGAGTTCGCGGACATTGCCGGGGAACGGGTAACGCATGAGGATGTCCATGGCGGTGTCGCTGAGCTCGCGGGTTCGTTTCCCGTAGGCGGAGCTAAACTCATTCAGAAAATAACGCGCGAGGATGGGGATGTCTTCCTTGCGGTCGCGCAGCGGTGGAACCAGGAAGGGAATCACGTTCAAGCGATAGAAGAGGTCCTGGCGGAACGCGCCGCGGGCGATTTCCTGTTCAAGATTCTTGTTGGTGGCGGCCAGGACGCGGACGTCGACGGTAACGGTCTGATTTGAGCCGACGGGCTCAAAGCGCTGCTCTTCGAGAACACGCAACACTTTGGATTGAGTGCGCAGGCTCATGTCGCCGATCTCGTCGAGGAACAGGGTGCCGCCGTCGGCTTTTTTGAACTTGCCGATTTTGTCTTCGGCGGCGCCGGTGAAGCTGCCCTTTACGTGGCCGAAGAGTTCGGACTCGATCAGCTCCTCGGGAATCGCAGCGCAGTTCACTTCGACAAATAGACCTTTGTTGCGGAGGCTGGCGGCGTGGAGCAAGCGGGCCACGAGCTCCTTGCCGGTGCCGCTTTCGCCGAAGATCAGCACGCGGCCATTGGTGGGAGCGGTGACGGCAATCTGCTGGCGCAGCGCCTTCATGGGGACGCTTTCGCCGATGACTTGATAGCGATGACCGAGTTCGCTGCGGAGCAGCTGATTTTCTTCCTGGAGGCGGCGCTGCTGGATGGCGTTGCGGACCAGGACGATGATTTTTTCGAGTGAGAGCGGCTTTTCGATGAAGTCGAACGCGCCGAGCTTAGTGGCGCGCACCGCGGTTTCGATGGTGCCGTGACCGGAAATCATGATGACCGCCGGCGGGCGAGGAGAGGCCTGCAGGCGGCTCAGAGCTTCGAGGCCGTCGATGCCGGGGAGCCAGACGTCGAGGAGCACGACTTCGATATCGCCAGCGGCGGCGCGCTCCAGCGCTTCTTCTGCGGAGGCGGCGGATTCCACGTCATATCCCTCGTCAGCGAGAATCGAGGAGAGGGATTCGCGGATGCCGGCTTCATCGTCGACGACGAGCAAATGCGGACGAATGGTCATCAAGTGGCTTCAACCCCGTTGCGTTCGGAGACTGTAGCAGGCGTGAGATCCGCCGCGGGCAGCTCGACGAGAAACCGCGAGCCTACCGGAAAATTATCTTCGACGTGAATGGTGCCGCCGTGTTCGGCGACGATGCGCGCGGCGATGGCGAGACCCAGGCCGGTGCCACGATTCTTGGTGGAAAAATGGGGCAGGAACAGGCGGTCTTTATCTTCGGGAGAGATGCCGTGGCCGGTGTCCTGGACGCAGATTTCGATGGTCTCCGCTTCGCCGTGAGCGCAGGTGGAAACGGTGATCTCGCGGAATGGCGCGGTTTCGAGGGCTTCGGCGGCATTGTCGATGAGGTTGACGACGACGCTGCGGAGAAGGCCGCCGTCGGCGCGAACCGGAGGGAGATTGTCAGCGAGCGAGGTCTTGATGGTGATGCCGTCGAGACGGCCGGAGAAAACTTCGACGGCTTCGTGGACCACAGTGTTGGCGCTGGTGGGCGCGAGCTTGGCGGTCGGGAAACGCACGAATTGAGAGAACTCGTTGACCAGGGCGGCGAGCGTGGAGACTTCGCGTTCGATCAGGCGTGAGCACTCCTGAACGAGGTGAGTGAGTTCCGCATCTCGGGGGGCGGCGATTTCCTCGGGATCGCGGCGATCGAGGAAGCGCGAAAGGCGCTGCGAGGAAAGCTGAATCGGCGTAAGAGGATTCTTGATTTCGTGAGCAATGCGGCGGGCAACTTCTTGCCAGGCGGCGGATTTTTGCGCGCGGAGGACTTCGGTCAAGTCGTCAAGAACGAGGACAAAACCAGTATTGGCGCGGCGCGGGCCGAGGGAACTGACGGTCACGGCAAAGTGTAGGACGCGTCCAGAGATGACCGTTTCAATTTCGCGCGAAACAACGCCCATGCGCAGGCTGCGGCGCATCAGGAGTTGCACAGTGCGCGCGGCTTCGGCGCCGATCAAGTCTTCGAGCGATGGAAGGTCCCGAGGAGAACCGCCGAACAGGCGCGTGACCGCCGCGTTTTCGCGCAGGATGGCGCCGTTGGCGTCCAGTGAGATTACGCCGGTGGGGATGTTCTCGAGAATGGTTTCCATCAACTGGCGGCGGCGCTCGAGTTCCTGCACGGCTTGCTGGAGGTTGCGGGTGAACTGGTCGATCTGAGTGCGTGAATCGCGTAACTGCGTGGTCATGGCGTTGAAAGAGCGAATGAGGACGCCGAGTTCGTCTTGAGACTGTTCTGGAACCTGGTAGTCGAAATTGCCGGAGGAGACTTCGCGGGTGCCTTCGGCGAGGGCCTGGATGGGGACCGTGACCTGCTTGGAGAGGAACATGGCGATCCATATCAGAGAAAACAAGAGAAGCACGGTGAAAAATCCCAGAATGAGAAGCATCTGGCTTTTCAAGGTTCTCAGGTTTTGTTTCGTTTTGTCGTACTCTTCGCGATGGGCCTGGATTTCGGTGATGCGGGCAAGGAAATTGGGGCTGGTGAGATAGCCTGCAGCGACGTATCCGACGGTTTGGCCATTGTCGATGGTAGGAACGCGTGCGACGAGATAGCTCTTCCCCTGGGAATTCCAAACCTCTACGCCGGACGGGAGCGTGCGCGCCAGAGTGCCGGCAACACCGACGCGTTCGCAAATTTGTCCGGTGCGGTCTTCCGGTTGTTCATCGCAAGCGACGCCGCCCCGAATGAGTTTGCCGTCCTTATCCAGAATCCATAGAGCGTCGAGTCCTGATTGGAAGCCGTGCTTGAGGAGTTCGTCAGTCGGTTGAGCGGAATTCATTTGAGCCTGGCGAGCGAGATTGCGCAAACGGGGGACCGCGGTTCGCCCGAAATCGTTCATCAGAGCCTGGGTCTGTTCGGAAGCGATTTCGAGAGGGCGCGGGAACCACCGGCCAAGGGTGCGGTTTAGAAGCGAGTAGCTGACAAAGAACATGAAGACTACCGGAAGAAGAGAAAGCGCCATGGCTCCGACGACCATCTTGGTTTTGAAGCGGGCGCCCAGTTGCTCCTTACTGCGCTCGACCAGGAGGCGGATGACGGAGCGGGTGAGGATCAGCAGGAAGACGAGAGCCGCTGCGGTGATGAAGCTCGAGACCGCGAACAACGGAATGAGGGCGCGCCAACTGCCCGGCTCGAAGGGCACGTCCAGCGAACCGAAGGTGAAAACGGCGGCAAGCAGGAACGAGAGCAAGACGCCACCGATGGCAAGGCTCCAGCGATGTTTTGGTTGGAGCGGACTCATGTGGCGGCTGCGATCCTTTCTGGCGCCGGCTCGAACAATCGATCGGGCAACCGATCGGACAACGACGGCTCCGACGGATACATCTTCAACGGCGTCGGCAAGGCAATGACCGCTTGAGCCGGCGGCGTGGCTGGCAGCATTTCCGGCAACAACAGCTTCAGTGGACACTCGCCGCAACGCGGGTCGCGCGGGCGGCAGAAGTGCTTGCCGGTATGAACGATCAAAGCGTGAAATTCATTATACAGCGCTACGTCGGGCGGGAGGGTTCGTTCAAAGAGTTGGCGGACGTCTTCGTAACTGAGTCTCGCGTGGGGATGGCCGTGACGTTCGAGGATGCGGCGGGTGTAAGCGTCGACGACGAAGACCGGATGCTTCGCGGCGTAGAGAAGGATGGAGTCGGCGGTCTCGGGACCGATGCCGCGGACGGCGAGCAGTTGATCGCGCAACGTTGGTGTTGGAACTCGAAACATTTTGCTGAGCGAGCCCTGGTAGTCGCGGCGGAGGAAACGGACGAAGGCTTTCAGGGTTTTTGTTTTCTGGCGGAAATAGCCTGAGGAGCGGATGAGGCGCTGAAGTCGTGGCGCGGAGACTTTTTCGATGGCGTGGGGAGTGAGGAGTCTTGCGCGGCGGAGATTTTCGATGGCGGGTGCGACGTTGCTCCACGAAGTGTTTTGGACGAGGATGGCGCCGACGATGACTTCAAAGGCGGTGCGGCCCGGCCACCAATGTTGGGGACCGTGTGCGGCAAAGAGGGCGTCGTAGTAGCTGCGCGCGTTGAATTGCGGAAACTGCGGCAAAGGATCTGTCGCGCGAAGGATTTCTTCATCGCTCTCCATGTGCCGCCGTTGGCGGGCAGAGCGGAAGTTGGTTAACAAATTCCCCCCCTCCCCCACCTTTCTTCGGAAGTGCGGATTATAAAGGACTTTAAGTTCAATGATTTCGTAAATGCGGATTCTAAATGAGTTATGGGCGGGTTTTGCGTAACTGCGGATTCTAAACGAGATAACTCATCCGTCCGATCTACTTTCAGAACTCTATGGATGCGCGGAAGCAGCCCTATGGGATTTACCAGCACGGCAGACGAGGAAAAAGGGTGAAAGACGGCTGCGTCGGGGCCGGAGACGAAGAGGCGCGACTCGGATTCGATAAACACGGGAGAGCATAACATATGAGTATCCATTGGCTAAGTATTCTTCACGGAATGGCAAGAATGCCGGAGTGAATGGCGGAGGGGAAGCATTAGAGGGCAAGGTTCGATCTCAATATCCGGGAATAGCGGAAGGAGGACGGGTTGCTGATATCGGCGGAAGGGCATTTGCGCCGGGCTAAAGCCTAGCGCCTACAAAGAAAGTGGCCGAGGAAGTGGCGAATTTTTTGAGTGGGGGAAATACCTGTACTTGAGTGCAGGTATTAGCGATTTCACAACGATGTGTCAAGTTCGGGCTACCCTTGGTGGCGGCATTTGCTAAGGTGAGCGTTGGGTTCGATGTGTTCTGGGAGTGCGCGGATGTCTGTCCGGCTTGGTGAAATCTTAGTCAAGGAAAGCTTAATCACGCAGGACCAGCTGCAGAAGGCGCTCGAGTTTCAGCGCTCGAATGGCGGCAAGCTGGGGTCCTGCCTGACGAAGATGGGTTACATCACCGACGACGATATCACCGGTGTGCTGTCTCGCCAGTATGGCGTTCCCTCCATCAATTTGAAGTACTACGAGATCGATCCGACGGTCATCAAGCTAATTCCCCAAGATACGGCGACGCGGTACCAGGTGATTCCACTCTCGAGGGTGGGGTCGGTTTTGACGATTGCGATGACGGACCCGACCAACGTCTTCGCCATGGACGATATCAAGTTCATGACCGGGTTCAACGTGGAACCGGTGGTGGCGTCGGAATCGGCGATCGGGGAGGCCATAACCCGGTTTTACGGCGGAGCGGAGTCGAACCACGAAGAGCTGAGCAAGATGATGAAGGACCTGGCCATGGACGACCAGGAACTGGAGCTCTCGTCGGAAGAACAGGAACTGGACACGGCCACGCTGGAGCGTGCAGCGGAAGAAGCGCCGATCATCAAGCTGGTGAACCTGATCTTGACGGATTCGGTGAAGCGGGGCGCGAGTGATATTCACATGGAGCCGTACGAACTGGAATTGCGGGTCAGATTCCGGATTGACGGCGTATTGCAAACGGTGATGACTCCGCCGCTGCGATTGAAAGACGCGATTACCAGCCGCGTCAAGATCATGGCGAAGCTGGATATCGCGGAAAAGCGGCTGCCACAAGACGGCCGCATCATGATCAAGTACAAGGCCGACGGGAAGAAGAAAGAACTCGATTTTCGTGTGTCCACGGTGCCGACACTGTACGGCGAGAAGATCGTCATGCGGTTGTTGGACAAGGAAAACCTGCGGCTGGACATGACCAAGCTGGGGTTCGAGCCAGAATCGCTGAAGAAATTCGAGCGGAACATCTTGAAACCATACGGCATGGTGCTGGTCACCGGGCCGACCGGGTCGGGTAAGACGAACACGCTGTATTCGTCGGTGGCACGGCTGAATCAGGTGGATACGAACATCATGACCGCGGAAGATCCCGTCGAGTTTCAGCTGGCGGGGATCAACCAGGTGCAGATGAAAGAACAGATTGGGTTGAACTTCGCCGCGGCGCTGCGCGCGTTCCTGCGGCAAGACCCGAACATCATTCTGGTCGGAGAGATTCGCGACTTTGAAACGGCGGAAATCGCGGTAAAGGCGGCGCTGACGGGCCACATGGTGCTGTCGACCTTGCACACGAACGATGCGCCTTCGACGATCAGCCGTTTGATGAACATGGGTATTGAGCCGTTCCTGGTGGCGACTTCGGTGAACCTGATTTGTGCGCAGCGGTTGGTGAGGCGCATTTGCGTGAATTGCAAGGTCGAACTGGAAGTGCCGGAGCAGGCGCTGATCGACGCCGGGTACACGCCGGAGGAAGTGAAGACCACCAAGATCTATCACGGGAAGGGCTGCTCGACCTGCAATAAAGGCGGGTACAAGGGACGCACCGGTTTGTATGAAGTGATGGAAGTGAACGACGAATTACGGGAATTGATCCTGGTGGGCGCGTCGGCGCTGGAGTTGAAGAAGAAGGCCATGGAGCAGGGAATGATTACGCTGCGGCGCAGTGGCCTGATTAAAGCGGCGTTGGGTCAGACGACGATGGAAGAAGTTCTGCGCGAAACGGTTCTCTAAGGAGAAGTGAGAAAATGGCCGGAATGACGCTGAGTGAGCTGCTGAAGAAGATGATCGAGATGGGCGGCAGCGACCTGCACATCACGACGAACAGCGCGCCGCGGGTGCGCGTTCACGGAAAACTGCGTCCGCTGGATATGCCGCCGTTGACGGCTGCGGACACCAAGTCACTGGCGTACAGCGTGCTGACGGACGCGCAGAAGCACCGGTTTGAAGAGAATCTGGAATTGGACTTTTCGTTTGGATTGAAGAATCTGGCAAGGTTCCGCGGCAACGTGTTCAATCAGCGCGGCGCGGTAGGAGCGGTCTTTCGTACGATTCCATGGGAAATCAAGGGATTCGACGCGCTCGGATTGCCGGCGGTAGTGAAGGGGATGTGCGACAAGCCGCGCGGACTGGTATTGGTGACGGGTCCGACGGGTTCGGGAAAATCGACGACGCTGGCCGCCATGCTGGACAAGATCAACGCGGAACGCGAAGAGCACATGATCACGATCGAAGACCCGATCGAGTTCCTGCACAACCACAAGAAGTGTCTGGTGAACCAGCGCGAAGTGCACGCGGATACGCATTCGTTCTCGAATTCCTTGCGGGCGGCGTTGCGCGAAGACCCGGACGTGGTGCTGATCGGCGAAATGCGCGATTTGGAAACGATCGAGTCAGCGCTGCGCATCGCGGAAACCGGCCACTTGACATTCGCGACGCTGCACACGAACTCGGCGGCCTCGACGATCAACCGTATTATCGACGTGTTTCCGGCACACCAGCAGCCGCAGGTGCGGGCGCAGCTTTCGATGGTGATCGAAGGGATTCTGTGCCAGGCGCTGCTGCCGCGTTCGGATGGTCGCGGGCGCGCGATGGTGATGGAGGTGCTGGTGCCGACGCCGGCGATCCGCAACCTGATTCGCGAAGACAAGATCCACCAGATTTATTCGGCGATGCAGACGGGAACGGGAACGACCGGAATGCAGACGTTTAACCAGAGTCTGGCCAATGCGTATCTGGCGAAACTGATCACGCTGGATACGGCGCTGGCGCGCTCGTCGAACCCCGAGGAGTTGCAGGACATGATCAATCGCGGGGTGTCGGGGCCTACTAGCAAGACGCCGGTGAGCAAACGCTAGGCGCTTGCGACAAAGGGTTTCGCTGAGTCTGAGGCACAAAGAAGAGGGTTCACCAGGATCATCGGGCACGCATCAGCGAGGAGGACAAGGAAATGCCGGTCTATACGTATAAGGGCACAAACAAAGCCGGGAGCAATGTTAGCGGCGAGATGAGCGCGACGAGCAAGTCCGAAGCGCAAAACCAACTGCGCCGGCAGCAGATCACGCCCAAGAAGATGTCCGAGAAGGGCAAAGAATTCAACATGCCGACTTTCGGCGGCAGCGTCAAGTCGAAGGAGCTG